>Ga0209092_10001566_pt1 | contig 22116 bp, 20 predicted proteins | sample FraStrMetagenome_FD_187446 | JGI IMG/M metagenome (GOLD analysis project Ga0209092, IMG submission 187446) | Marine eukaryotic phytoplankton communities from Arctic Ocean - Fram Strait ARC3M Metagenome (SPAdes) (version 2) | ecosystem: Environmental > Aquatic > Marine > Oceanic | place: Fram... | reverse complement strand
GTATATCCCATTGCAGTGGAAGAATGCCCACTTGCTTCTGTTTTATATCCCATTGCAGTGGAATAAGATCCACTTGCTGTTGTGGTATATCCCATTGCGGTGGAATAAGATCCACTTGCTAGGGTGGTATAACCCATTGCAGTGGAACCTGTTTCACTTGCTTTTGTCCGATGACCCATTGCGATGGAAGACTGTGCAGTTGCTTCTGTGGTATATCCCATTGCGGTGGAATAAAGTCCACTTGCTTGGGTGGTAGAACCCATTGCCGTGGAAGCAAACCCACTTGCTTTTGTGTTATATCCCATTGCGGTGGAATACTCTCCACTTGCGACTTGTCCTTGTGTTGATAGTGTAGTAATTAGCAACACTAAAATTATAACCCCTTTTTTCATTTTTATTTATTTAAAGTTAACCTGCTGTCTAGTTACAAACTAGGAAGTAGAAAATAAATTGATGGGGGGAACTAATTTAGAGGCGATAAAATTATACCCTAAGTTACAAAAAAAAAAATAAACAAGTAATTTGTACAAAAAGTTATCAATATAATATGCCGAGTGGCTTCTATATAATAATAATAATAATGTTTTGAATTGCTATATAATATCAAGATTGAACAAGGCTAATAAAGCCCAAATTAGAAATCACATACTGCTTTTATAAATATTTAAGCTGTAAAAGTTTTAGTTTATTAAAAATCAATTCACTAGGCACTCTAATCGCTTTTCATACTCTTTCATTTTGCTATCTTACTCTTTAACGACGTTGATAAGAACAGGGACCAATCTATTACATCTTATAAATACTTATAATATAAAATTAAGATTCTATTGAAGAACAACTAAAGAATACCAATTTTCACTTTAATTTAAGTACTTTTATCTTTTAAATTTTAAATGTGAAAAAGAAAGCCCTTATTAGTAAAGAATTAAACGATTTTTACAACAAAGCTTCAGAAGAAACTAGGTTGGAAAAAGGAATGGGAGTTTTTGAATTTGAACGTATTAAAGAGCTCATTGAAGAACATATTCCTAAACCTAATGCTACGATTGTTGATGTTGGTGGTGGAACCGGAAAATACGCTGAATGGTTAGCGAAAAACGCACATAATGTTCATTTGGTAGAACCTGTTCTAAAACATATTAAACTTGCTGAAAAAAAAGCTAAAAAACTTAAAAATCCATTTTCTATTACTATTGGTGAAGCTAAAAACCTCCCTTTAAAAAATAATTCTGCAGATTTGGTTATTCTTCACGGTCCGTTGTATCATTTACAAAAAAGAGAAGATAGGATATCGGCCATCATTGAAGCAAAACGAGTGGTAAAAAAAGGGGGCATTATTTTAGGGTTCGCAATTAATGCTTCAGCATCTTCAGTAGTTGGTTTAATGAATGGAATGATTCATGCAAACTCTTTTTTTGATATGTGCAAGGAAGAACTTACAACAGGTATTCACAATGCCCCAAAAGATTTTCCTTTTTTATTAGCAGACGCTTTTTATCACAAACCAGAGGAATTAAAAAAAGAATTTTTGGAACAAGACCTAACTCTTATCAACCTTTTTGCAGTAGAAGGAATGATTTGGTTAGACAATGAATACTTTGCAAATATGATTGACAAGAAAAAATCTAAAACATTAAAAGCATTGCAACGCCTCACACAGAATGATGAGTACTTATTGCCATTTAGCCCTCATATGATGATTGCTGTTAAAAAATAAATTATATTTCCTGACTAGATCCCTGAAGCGATGAATGAAGAAAACTATACTATATAGGTGCATTAGCCATTGCTAAAATTACCTTCTTCTTTTAGGTGCTCTACTTACTTTTTTCTTTCTTTTATTAAAAGGAACAGGAACTGCATCATCAAAAGTGTTCTTAACTCCTTTGGCTTTTTTGTTCTTTTTCCAAGAATTATTTTCAGGGAGTAACTTTTTTAACAAGTCTTGTCTCCCCACTTTATTTAGCGTGTTACGAATCCAATCTTTATTTTCTTTCTTATACCAAAAGAAAAATTTATGTTGGTCTTCCCGCTCCTTTTTTGTTTTCGGAGTCTTGGTTGGCTTTAAAGTGTATGGGTGATAGCCAGAATAATAAATAACGGTTGCAACCGTCATTGGTGTAGGAGTAAAACCCTGCACCTGTTCTAACTGAAAGCCCATGTCTTTGGTTTCTGCAGCTAAATTTGCCATGTCTTCTACTTCACTTGCCGGATGACTTGAAATAAAATAAGGAATTAACTGTAAATTTAGTTTTTTCTTAATATTAATTTTATCAAAACGCTCTTTAAACTTATGAAAATATTTAAAAGAGGGTTTCCGCATCAATTTTAAAACAGGATCAGAAGTATGTTCTGGTGCAACTTTTAAACGTCCGGAAACGTGTTTTGTCATTACTTCTTCTGTATAGGCATCCAATTCTTTTGGGTCTGCATTTTTGTTAAATTCAGGCACCAACATATCATGTCTAATTCCACTTCCAATAAATGATTTTTTAATCTTTGGATGCTTATCAACTGCTTGATATAATTCTGTTAATGGCTTATGTGAAGTATCTAGATTAGAGCAAATTACTGGTGATATACAACTAGGTGCAATGCATTTATCACAAATAGATTGTACTTTTCCTTTCATTTGATACATGTTTGCCGAAGGGCCACCAATATCAGATAAATAACCTTTAAAATCTGGCATATTTGCCACTTTATCTATTTCTTTAAGCACCGACTCTTGACTTCTACTTGCAATAAATTTTCCTTGATGTGCAGAAATAGTACAAAAACTACATCCACCGAAACATCCTCTATGGATATTGATAGAGAATTTTATCATTTCAAACGCAGGGATAGGGCCACGTTTATCATATTTTGGATGCGGTAAGCGGGTAAAAGGCAGATCGAAAGATCCATCAATTTCCTTTTCTGTCATTGTCGGAAAAGGCGGATTTATCACCAATGTTTTTTCAGCAACATCTTGTAAAATTCTTCTTGCCTTTAATTTATTAGATTCTTGTTCAATTACTTTAAAATTAGAAGCAAATGTTTTTTTATCTTTTAAACAAGCATCATGAGAGTTGATTGTTACGTCTTCCCACTCATTAACTACTGGTATATTTTCTTCCTTTTTATTAACAAAAACAGCTGTTTGTTTAATATTTTTTAAACTCGAAAACGGCACCCCTTTTTGCAATAATGTTACAATTTCTCGCAAAGGTTGTTCTCCCATACCATAGACCAACATATCTGCTTTAGAAGTTTCTAAAATAGTTGGCAATAACTTGTCAGACCAATAATCATAATGCGTTACTCGTCTTAAAGAAGCTTCAATACCCCCAATTAAAACAGGAACATCTGGATATTTTTCTTTTAAAATTTTAGAATATACTGAAGTTGCATAATCGGGTCTAAAACCTTTATCTCCATTTGGCGTGTATGCATCTTTGTCTCTTCTTTTTTTATTTGCAGTGTAATTACTAACCATGGGATCCATACATCCACCAGTTGCTCCAAAAAATAAACGGGGTTTCCCTAATTTTTCAAAATCTTGCAAATTATCATGAACACTTGGTTGTGGCACAATTGCAACTCGCAAACCATAACTTTCTAAAATCCTACCAATTACAGCAGGACCAAAAGAGGGATGATCTACATAGGCATCTCCACTAAATAAAATAACATCTAATGCTTCCCAACCACGAATTTTAACTTCTTTGTTTGTAGTTGGTAACCAATCTGTTAGTTGATGTCTTTTTGTTTCTTGCATATTTTGCAAAAATACAAGATTTTTAATTGAAGTTGTATTTGTTTTTCTTTGGAATAATAAAAAAAAACGGACCACTTGCACATTGATTAAAAATGAGATCAATATTTAACAAAAGAATTTCAAATAACTATTTTTTGTTTTGTAATTTTATCGGATTTATTAAAAATAAATTCTTATGAGAACTTCTATTCTTCTTGCATTTTTTAGTTTTTTTCTTTTCACAAATTGTGAGCTGACATCACCCAATAAAAAAACTACAAAAGAAAACTATGTAGCGAATAATTACTCAAAAAAAGAGGTAAACATTACAATGAGGGATGGTGTTAAATTACACACCACAATTTATGCACCAAAAGATACTTCAAAAGAATACCCAATTTTAATGCAAAGAACACCCTACAGTTCTGCTCCCTATGGTGATGGTAAAATGAAAAGCAAAATTAGTCCGAATCTTCATTTAATGAAAGAAGGAAATATTGTTGTATACCAAGATGTTCGGGGTAGATGGATGAGCGAAGGAGTCTATGACAATATGCGTGCTTACATCCCCAATAAAAAAGCAAACCAATCTGATGAAGTTTCAGATACTTATGACACCATAGATTGGTTGGTAAAAAACACAGAAAATAACAATGGAAATGTGGGTACTTGGGGCATTTCCTACCCTGGCTATTATGCAACAGTTTCAACAATTGATGCGCATCCAGCTTTAAAAGCAGCCTCTCCACAAGCATGTATTGGCGATTTCTTTTTTGATGACTTTCACCATAATGGTGCCTTTTTATTAAGTTATTTTAGAGCCATTTCTTTATTCGGAACCTACAAAGATACACCAACGGATTCTGCTTGGTATTCCTTTCCAAAAATGAATACCAAAGATCAATACCAATTTTTTTTAGACAAAGGACCACTAAAAAACTTAAATGGCTATTTTCAATATGATAAGTTAGCTATAAAAACTACAGAAAATAATGATAAAATCGATGATTTTTTCTGGAAAGAAATTATAACGCATCCTAATTACGATGCTGTTTGGAAAAGCAAAGGAATTATTCAACATTTAAATAAAGTTCCCTCTTCTGTAGCAACAATGATTGTTGGTGGTTGGTTTGATGCGGAGGATTTATACGGACCTTTAGAAACTTATAAAGCCATTGAAAAACATGGTAAAGACAATTACAACACATTGGTTTTTGGCCCTTGGGATCATGGAAAATGGGCCAGCTCAGGCGTTAAAAATTCTGTGGGGAATTATTATTTTGGTGATTCTATTTCTTTAAAATTTCAATCTGAAATAGAAACCAACTTCTTTAATCATTTCTTAAAAGGAAAAGGTAATAAAGAGTCTGGTTTGCCCGAAGCCTATGTTTTCGATTCTGGAAAAAAAGAATGGAAATCCTATGCTACTTGGCCACCAAAAAATATCGAAAAGCAAGATTGGTTTTTAGCTGAAAATCAAAAAATATCTCTCATACCTCCTACTCATAAAAAGCAGATAAATAGCATTAATTTTGTGAGTGACGTGAAGCGTCCTGTCCCTTATTCTGAAGATATCAAGACAGTTTTTACACCAAGAAAATACATGACAGATGACCAACGTTTTGCAGCAAGAAGACCCGATGTTTTGGTTTTTGAAACCGATGTTTTAACTGAAGAAATCACCCTGGCTGGAGAAATTTTAGCAAAATTAAAAGTTGCCACAACAGGCTCTGCTGCCGATTGGATTGTAAAAATTATTGACGTTCATCCTCCAGATACTGAAGAGAACAACGACAAACTACAAAATCATTTGAAAATGAGCAACTATCATTTAATGGTTAGAAGTGAAGTTTTACGAGGTCGCTTTAGAAATAGCTTTGAAAATCCAGAACCATTCATTCCTAACAAAAAAACCGATGTAAATATAAAATTACAAGACGTTTTTCACACGTTTAAAAAAGGACATAAATTACAAATTCAAGTGCAAAGCACCTGGTTTCCTTTAATCGATTTAAATCCACAGACCTACGTAGACAATATCTACAAAGCAGACAAAAAAGACTTCAAAACACAAACCCATTCAGTTTTTACAGATTCATCAATAGAATTTTCAGTTTTAAAATAAAATTTCATCAATGAAAAATAAAATTCAGTTCTTAGCCTTAACCCTTTTTGCTTTTACATTTCAAGGACAAGAAAAAAAAGTGCCTCTATTTAAAGAAGGACAAGCACAAATTGTAGCCGCTTTTAATGCTCCAGAAAATTGGATTCGACATGATCTTTGGGTGGAAACTACTTTTGACACAGATGGCGATGGAAAATTAGACAGAATGCATGTGGCCGTAACAAGACCTTATCAAACAGAATCTGAAGGTTTAAAACTGCCTATTGTGTACGAATCTAGTCCGTATTATGCAGGAACTGCAGGTAACGCTCCGGAGCTATTTTGGAACGTAAAACATGAGCTTGGAGAAAAAGAAAATCCAAGAGCAAAAACAGAAGTTGTTCGAATAGGAAAGCGTCCGATTATTTCGAACTCACAAATAAGAAATTGGGTGCCAAGAGGGTATATTGTTGTTCATTCTTCCTCTCCCGGCACCGGTTTATCTGACGGAGCTCCAACAGTTGGTGGTAAAAACGAATCATTGGCGCCCAAAGCGGTAATCGATTGGCTAAATGGCCGTGCTAAAGGATTTTCTTCAAGAAACGGAACAACGCGCATTGCTGCTTTTTGGTCTACAGGAAAAGTAGGGATGATAGGAACTTCTTACAATGGAACAATTCCTTTAGCAGCTGCTACAACTGGTGTAGAAGGCTTAGAAGCCATTATACCAATTGCACCGAATACTTCTTACTATCATTATTATCGTTCTAACGGTTTGGTGCGCTCGCCTGGTGGATATTTGGGCGAAGATATTGATGTGTTGTATGATTTTATTCACAGTGGAAAAGAAAAAAACAGAGCCCATAACAACAGCGTTGTAAGAGATACAGAGATGGCAAACGGGATGGACAGAGCTTCTGGTGATTACAATGATTTTTGGGCCGGAAGAGATTATTTAAATCAAATGAAACCGATGAAAGCAGCACTGCTAATGTCACATGGGTTTAACGATTGGAATGTGATGCCAGAACATAGCTATCGTATTTCAAAAAGAACCAAAGAAATGGGGATACCTACACAGATTTACTATCATCAAAACGGACATGGAGGACCACCTCCAATGAAGATGATGAACCGTTGGTTTACTCGTTATTTACATGGAATAGACAATGGAGTAGAAAAAGATGCAAGAGCTTGGATTGTTAGAGAAAATGACAACAGACTAGCACCTACAGCATACCAAGAATATCCAAATCCTAGTGCAAAACCAGTTGTGTTACACTTGGGTGCAGGCGGCCCTAGAGTTGGAAAACTAACACGAAAAAATTTAAATACAAAAGAAAAAGAAACCCTAATAGACAACTATACTTTTTCTGCAGAATCTCTTGCACAAACTAAGAATTCAAATCATAGGCTATTATATACTACTTCTACATTAAAAGAAGATCTTCATATTTCTGGATTGCCAAGCATTACGATAAAAGCAGCAAGTTCAAAACCAGCTGTAAACTTATCAGTTTACCTCGTTTCTTTGCCTTGGAATATGAATAGAAGAGCAAAAATTACCGATAATATTATTACGCGTGGTTGGGCAGATTTACAAAACCATTCGTCTCTCAAAAATGGCTCAGCATTAAAACCTGGTGCATTTTATAAAATGTCATTTGACTTTCAACCCGATGATCAAATTATAAAAAAAGGGCAACAAATTGGTCTAATGATATTTTCTAGTGATTCTGAATATACAATACTCCCTGAACCCGGAACAAAATTAACAATAGACCTAGAAGAAACTATAATTACACTCCCAATCGTTGGAGGAAATACTGCTTTTAAAGAAGCTATTGACTAATTTTACTAAAAAAAGAATTACCCCTTTTCATGTATTAACTACTATTTTTATTCATAAAAGAATTGAGAATGACTTCTACTGAAATTGCCTTACTACTCAACGATGACAAAGAAAAAATCACTAGAATTGGTGAAATTATTGGAAAAAAAATTGAAGAAAAAGATAATTTTGACAATCTTAATGAATTCGAAAAGACATTTATCCTCATAGATGTTCTAGAACACAACGTAACAAATGGAGGCTTTATTCAATTATTTTTTAACTCATCTGGGCAATTTGCTCATGAAATTTTTCAAGCATATATAGCAATAAAAGCTACAAAAACTGTAGAAATTATCTCAAAAGCGATTCAATTATTCCCTACAATACCTGTTCCTAAAAGTATAAGAATTAGACAAGAAATATTAATGGAGTCATCAGCTAATTTAGATTTATGGGACAGTTTAGATGAAGAATTTGACAAATATGAAGATGATATCATACAATTAACCATCAATTATGTTAGAGAACACATACACTATTTTGACTAATATTTATTATCTTTTTCATAACTGTAATTTGAAAGAATAGAATATTGTATTTTTGTAATCCAATGAGAATTTATGAGGTATTTTAAATGTTTTTTCTACTTCTATTCTTTGTTTTGATGGCTGTAAGTACATTCTAACAATGTACAACAAAAAAACACCTAGTATTTAATAGTAAAAATACAGATAAAAAACCAGCAATTTAATACAGCAATTTTTATTTAATTGATTGAAAAGAAGTCACAAAAGAGTTTTTAAAAACTATTAAACCAAGTAATATTAAATCAATGAATGTGCTGAAGGATGAAAAAGAAATTTTAAGACATACCCATAAAAAAGTAGCTAAAATTATCATCATAAAATTAAAAAAACAACCATAATGTGGAAATTAGTTTTGTATACAGCAGCCCTCTTAATTTTTAATTCTTGTTCGTCAAAAAAAAAACCAATTCTTGGTAAATCAGCATACCAAATAGCCTTAAACTCAAGTTATAAAGACGCATCTATATCGCCTTTAAAAAAGAAAGATTTAAAAAAATTTAATGGCTTAGCATTTTTCCCTATTGATTCCTCTTTCATCGTGAAAGCAAAATTCACCAAAATAAAAAATGCCCTAAATTTCAAAATGGCAACAACCACAGACAGAAAACCTTTATACAAAGAGTATGGTATCATAAACTTTATATTAAAAGGAAAAAATCATGAATTAACTATTTATCAAAGTCAAGATGATTTGCGTGATGAAAATTATAAAGACTATTTATTTTTACCATTTACAGATGCCACAAGTGGCAGCAAATCTTATGGCGGTGGACGCTATATGGATGTAATGACTACAGATATTAATAAAGATAATACAGTGCTTTTAAACTTCAACAATACCTCCAACCCTTATTGTGCTTATAACGATAAGTATTCTTGCCCCTTAACGCCCAGGAAAAATCATTTAGATATGGAAGTAAAAGCTGGAATAATGGTATTCAACAATCCGTAACAAAAATTACTTCATTTTTTTATTGGTTGTATACAAACCATAAAATATACCAAAAACTAGTTTATAAGCAAAAAAGTTTTTCCATTTACCCTCTGAAAAATTCTTTTGGTAAAGCTCCTCAAAATCTCCTGTAAAAATTTCTGCTGAGTTGTTTATGAGTAAAGAAATGACAATGACAATTAAAAAAAAAGGAAAGGCCACTTTTAAAAAGTTAGGCCAAAATTGGGGGTGTTTTATTTTTTCTAAAAAAGGCATTTATTTTAATTTTTGATTGTTGTGATGACGCTCATGATCGCGTTTTGTTTTCAACTCTAATTTCTTTTCAAAAGCATCTTTTAAATTGATTCCTGTTTGGTTTGCTAGACATAAAACTACAAATAAGACATCCGCTAACTCCTCTCCTAAATCTTTATTTTTATCAGATTCTTTTTCACTTTGCTCGCCATAACGTCTAGCTATAATTCGAGCGACTTCACCAACTTCTTCTGTTAATTGTGCCATATTTGTTAGTTCGTTAAAATAGCGAACTCCATGAGTTTTAATCCAGTCGTCAACTTGTTTTTGGGCATCTTGTAGATTCATCGTCTGTGTTTTCTATATGGCTAAGTTACAAAGTGTCTAAGATAAAGCTTCTAAATTATTTCGTTTTTTTAAAAAAAAACGCTGTTTTATGGGAAGGATTTAACCCCTATTTTTAATAGGTTGGTAAAAAGAGACTCTAGTAAAAGCACTCTCAAACTTCAGAAGTCTCTTTATAAACTAGCTTAGAAACTTACAAACTTCGTTGTAAAATTGTTTGGGATTTTCTGCATGCAACCAATGACCCGCATTTTCTATTTGTACAATTTTTGAGTTCAAAAAATGTGCTGCTATGATTGGCTCATCAATTTCTGTGATATAATCTGAATTATCTCCTTTTAAAAATAATGTTTTGTTTTTAAAAATGGTAAAAGCCGGCAAGGCCTCTCCTATTTCAGGATTGTTTTGCATTAAAGCGGCTAAATTAAATCGATATGCCAATTGCCCTTTTTCTTTCCAGTATACATTTTTCAACAAAAACTGACGAACACCCAACTCTGGGACTAGTTTCGCTAACTTTTTATCAACCAAACTTCTAGAATTATGAATAGAAAAATCGATAGAATTCAAAGCAGCCAATATAGCATTATGATGAGGCTCATACCTTCTTGGTGAAATATCTACAATAATTAATTTGTTTACCAAATCAGGATAGGTAACAGCAAATAACATTGCTGTCTTTCCTCCCATAGAATGGCCAATTAAATAAACTTTCTCTAATTTGTGATGCTGAATATAGCGATATAGGTCTTCAACTAAAACTTGGTAGTTAAAAATATCTTCATGAAAACTGCGCCCATGATTTCTTTGATCTATTAAATGAACCTGATACTCTTCAGAAAACTGATTTCCTAATGATTTCCAGTTATCACTCATGCCAAAGTAACCGTGTAAAATTAGAAGAGGGATTCCATCTCCTTTTATGGTTGAATGTAATATCAGATTTTTAGTCATGTAGATGATAATTGTTTTGACAGATTAAGAGAATTTAAAATTTAGTATAGCAATTTCTGAATCGCTTAAAAAGTTTTTTTTTAATGATTGCGTGTGTAAAACAACTATTGATTGTTATTGCAATCTGTGTAAATACATATTTACAACATTCTCTATACCCAAATATAAACTTTCTGCTATGAGTGCATGTCCAATAGAAACCTCCGCCAAATTAGGAATATTCTCTTTAAAAAATTTAATATTGTCTAGACTTAAATCATGACCTGCATTTATTCCCAATCCAACTTTATGTGCTAAAATTGCAGCTTCTGTATAAGGTTTCACAGCATCTTTATTTCCCACATGAAATTGTGTTGCAAAATCTTCTGTAAACAATTCAATTCTATCTGCACCTATTTTTGCTGCTGCTTCTATCAACTTTAAATCTGTGTCAATAAAAATTGATGTTCTAATTCCGTTTTGTTGAAATTCTTGAATTACTTCTTTCAAAAAAGAGTGCTGTTTAATAGTATCCCAACCTGCATTTGAAGTAATTGCATCTAATGCATCTGGAACTAGTGTTACCTGAGTTGGTTTTACCGCTAGTACCAAATCCATAAAAGAGGCAATAGGATTTCCTTCTATATTGTATTCTGTAGTTACTATACTTTTTAAATCTCTTGCATCTTGGTAGCGGATGTGCCTTTCATCTGGCCTTGGATGAATGGTAATTCCCTGTCCGCCAAATTCTTCAATATCGCTAGCTACTTTTAATAAATTTGGGACGTTTCCACCACGAGAATTTCTTAAAGTTGCTATTTTATTAATATTTACGCTTAACTTTGTCATGATCTAAAATTAGACCACAAAGATAATTTATTAAATCATTTTATCCTATATTCGTAGAGTATGAATGTAAATGAATACATATTAGAAGAAATAAAACCTCTTCGATTAAAAGACACGGTAAAAAGCGCTCAAAAGGTGTTTGAAAATTATCCAATTACACATTTTCCGGTAATTGAGAATAATAAATTACTTGGGTCTTTTGCCGAAGATGACATTCAAACTCTTGAAAATAAAGAGGATGAATTAATTTCATATGCACATTTATTACATTCTTTTTTTACAGATGAAAATGCTACTGTTTTAGAATTATTAAAGATTTTTGCTGATAACGATACCAACATAATTCCAGTATTAAATGAATACAAAGAGTATCTTGGTTATTTTGATTTACGGGACGTTTTAGATCTTTTTTCTAACAGTCCTTTTATGGTTGAGGAAAGTGAAACTTTAATTATAGAACAACTAAAAAATGTATATTCTATGAGTCAAATTGTTCAAATTATAGAATCTAATGGCGGGCAACTTTTAGGCTTATATATTTCAGAAAAAAAGGAAAATTTTATTCAGATTACGCTAAATATAATCTCGGATGAAATTAACGAAATTATGCAAACCTTTAGACGATATGATTATAAAATTATATCTATGCACGAAAATGACATGTATTTAGAAAATTTAAAAAGTAGATCTGAATATTTACAGAAATATCTAGAAATCTAGTCCTTTAAAAAGAAATTTACTTAAAAATAAAAAAAAGTGAAGAAAGCAGCTATTTACGGTCAATCTTATGCCATTTCCTCAGAAAAAGAAATTAAAACACTTGTAAAAGTTTTACAAAAAAATAAGATTGATTTCTATATAGAAAGTGAATTTTATTCACTTTTAACAGAAAATAAGGTTTTAGAAAACAACCATAATTCTTTTAGAAGTTTTAATGATTTAGACAGTTCATTTGACATTATGCTAACCATTGGTGGAGATGGTACTTTTTTGCGCTCCGCCACTCATATTAGAGATTTAGACATTCCTATTTTAGGCATCAATACCGGTAGACTTGGATTTTTAGCTATTGTTGCAAAAAACCTTATAGAAGAGAGTTTAGAGTTAGTTCTTAAAGGAGACTATAGCATTCAAGAAAGAACGCTAATTTCTGTAAAGACATCTCCTAAAACTAGTGATTTTGAAGAGCTTAACTTTGCGCTAAACGAAGTTACTGTTGCAAAGAAAAACACCACATCTATGATTGGTGTAAAAACATATTTAAATAATGAATACCTCACAAATTATTGGGCTGATGGCCTAATTATTTCAACTCCTACTGGCTCTACAGGATATTCTTTAAGCTGTAATGGCCCAGTAATTCTTCCTGATTCTAAGAATTTAGTAATTACACCTATTGCTCCTCATAATTTAAATGCAAGACCAATGGTAATTTCTGATGCTACTAAAATAGCATTGGAAGTAGATTCTAGAGAAAAAAGTTATCTAATCTCTTTAGATTCTAGAGTTACAACGGTTCCTTGTAACACTAAAATTTTTATAGAAAAAACCAACTTCACAATTAAAAGTGTTTTGCCCAAAAATCAGTCTTTTCTTAAAACTTTAAGAAGTAAATTATTGTGGGGAGAAGACACTAGAAATAAAACAAATCTTTAAGGAGTAACTACAATATTTCTTTAAAAAAAATGTTAGCTAAAAAAGACTCGCTATTAACTTTTATAAAGCAAATTGAAATTCTTACATTTGCGAGCTATTGTAAAAATGAAAAATAATTTATTTCTTTTTGTGTTCCTCAGTTTTACCTCAATTCTTTTGGGGCAAATTCATGAAATCGGTCTCTCCATTGGAGGATCTAACTACATTGGTGATATTGGTAGCACTAATTATATCAACCCAAATAAAGTAGCAGGTGGTCTCTTTTATAAATATAATAAAAACCCAAGAATTGTTTTACGAGCAGCTTACAGCTACATTCCAATTCAAGGGGATGACCAAAATGCAAGTTCCACTTATAGAAAAGACAGAGAACTTAATTTTTCAAATACGATAAATGAATTGTCGTTTGGAATAGAGTATAATTTTTATGAGTATGATCTCTCGTCAGAAGATAAAACTTGGACACCCTATCTTTTGTTTGAATTGGTTGGTTTCAATTATAAAAATGTTGATTCTTATATAACAGCAGGAAAAGAAATTTATGGTAACAAAACATCCTTTGCAATTCCTTTCGGGATTGGGTATAAGTCTAAATTATATCGTAATTTAGCATTTGCATTTGAAACAAAATTTAGATACACTTTTGAAGATGATTTGGATTTCTTTTCTAATTCAACACCAGGCGTAAATACAGAAGGAACTGGCAATGATTGGTATGTGTTTACCGGTTTTTCTTTCATATACACTTTTGGAAGACCTGCTTGTTACACCAACGGATTATAGAAATATGGATAAAAAACTTCGCATCGATTTACAAAGAACACCCAAGCATGTTGCCATAATTATGGATGGAAACGGACGTTGGGCAAAAAACAAAGGGATGAACAGAATTTTTGGCCATAAAAACGCACTAACAGCCGTAAGAGAATCGGTTGAAAGTGCTGCTAAAATTGGTGTAGAAGCGATAACATTATATGCTTTTTCTACGGAAAACTGGAACAGACCAAAATTAGAAATTGATGCGTTAATGAGTTTATTAGTTAGCTCTCTTAAAAAAGAACTCGATACATTTCAAAAAAATGGAGTTATAGTAAATGCTATAGGATGTATAGAAAATCTCCCTAAAAAAGCACAAAAAGTTTTAAAAGAAGTGATTAACGAGACAAAAGATAATACTAGAATCGTTTTATCTCTCGCCTTAAGTTATGGCTCACGAGAAGAAATTGTTAATGCAATTAAAAATATATCTAAAAAAGTTGTTAATAAAGAGCTAAATGTTGAAGAAATTAATGAAAATACTATAAATAACCATTTATATACGTTTAATTTGCCCAACGTTGATTTAATGATAAGAACGAGTGGAGAAAAACGCATCAGTAATTTCTTATTGTGGCAAATGGCATATGCTGAATTATATTTTACAGATATACTTTGGCCAGATTTTAGAGAAGAGCATTTTTATGATGCAATCATAGATTACCAGAATAGAGAACGAAGATTTGGAAAGACAAGCGAACAAATTACAGAATAAATTTTTTATGAAATTATTTTCTGCAGCAATAACGCTATTTGCGTTATTTTTCACCTATAGTGCCAATGCACAAACACAAAAAGACAGTTTACTAGTTGTAAAAATAGATACATCAGCCACAAAAAAAGTCAACTTCGAAAAAGGGAAAGAGTATATTTTAGGAGGAATTAGTGTTGTTGGATTGAAAAAATTTAGCGAAGAAACAGTTCGTATTTTTACCGGTTTAAAAAATGGACAAGCAATAAAACTTCCCGGAGATAAACTGACCAGTGCTATTAAAAAATTATATGAAAGTAAACAGTTTAGTAATGTAGATGTTTATCTTGAAAAATTAGATGAAAAAACAGTATACCTTCAGTTTGATGTTCAGGAATTACCTCAGCTAAATACCGTAAGAATCAAAGGAGTTAAAAAAGGAAAAGCCAAAGAGCTTATAAAAGATGCTGAACTAAAACAAGGTGCAATGGTTACTGACAATCTAATTGTTACTACCAAAAACTACTTTACAAAAATCTTTACGGACAAAGGTTTCCTCAAAACAAAAGTTTCTTTAGATGTTAAAAAAGACACCTCAGATGTGAATACTGTTCACATGGCTGTTTTTATAGACAAAGGGAAAAAAATAAAAATAAAAAACATCATTTTTACGGGCAATAATGCGCTTTCTAGTTCCAAGCTGAGAAAAGCGATGAAAAACACAAAACAAAAACTTTTAGGTCGTTTTTGGAAAGGTTCTAAATATATAGAAGAAGATTATCAGGAAGATTTAGAAAGTATTTTAGACAAATACAGTAGATTAGGGTATAGAGACGCTCGTATTCTTAGCGATAAGGTAACTTGGAATAATGACAATACAATAAATATTAATTTAGAGTTAGAAGAAGGAAGACAATACCGATTTGCTGAAATATTATTTGTTGGTAACAAAGAATACACAGACGAACAACTTCAAATGTATTTAAAGATTGTAAAAGGAGATGTATATAATGGTGCCGTTTTAAAAGAAAGAGTTAAGGGAGACGGTAGCCCTACTTCACAAGATATTTCTACACTATATCAAGATAATGGCTTCTTATTCTCATCTGTAAATGCCGTTGAAACAAAAGTAAAAAACGATTCTATTACTGTAGAAATTAGAATTCGAGAAGATGAAAAAGCACGTATAAGAAAAGTAAGTGTTTCTGGTAATGACAAAACCAATGACCATGTTTTATTTAGAGAATTACGAGTAAAACCAGGAGATTTATTTAGTAGAACTGCAATTATTAGATCTATTAGAGAAATTGGTCAATTGGGCTTCTTTGACACGAATGTTACTCCAGATGTAGTACCCGATTATCAGAATAAAACTGCTGATATCGAATTTAGTGTTACAGAAAAAGGAGGAAGCCAAATAGAGTTACAGGGTGGATATGGAGGAGGTTCTTTTATAGGAACTTTAGGCTTGTCTTTTAATAATTTTTCCATCAGAAATATCTTAAACAAAGAGGCGTACAAACCGCTTCCTATGGGTGATGGTCAAACACTATCTTTAAGATTACAAACAAGTAGAACCTACAGCACCTATAGTTTTTCGTTTACTGAACCGTGGCTAGGTGGCAAAAAACCTAAATCATTATCTTTTTCTGTATATTCATCAAATCAATATCAATTAAACCCAAGAACTTACGATGTAGATAGAAGTAGAAGTTTGGGAATTATTGGTGCCTCTGTTGGTCTTGGACAACGATTGAAATGGCCAGATGATTATTTTCAATTATCACAAAGTATCGCCTACCAGAGTTTTAAATTAAATGATTATGGATTTAGAGTTGGGAATGCAGTTTTAAGTAACGGAACCCTAAACAACCTTTCTTACAATGCAACTATATCTAGAAATTCTGCAGGACCAAGTTTAATTTTCCCAACCTATGGTTCTGAATTTTCATTCGGTATAAAAGCAACTTTTCCTTATTCGTTAGTTAATAATAAAGATTACACAGAACCATCAGACTTAACAGATTCTGAAAAGAATTCTTTTTTTGCAGAAAAATACAAATGGTTGGAATACTATAAATTAAGCTTCAAAGGAAAGTGGTATACTTCTTTTACAGATAAATTGGTATTAATGACCAATGCAGAATTAGGATATTTAGGGTTTTATAATGCAGAATTAGGGCTATCTCCTTTTGAAAGATATTTTGTTGGTGGTGATGGTATTGCTCAGTTTCAATTGGATGGTAGAGAAACTGTTGGCTTAAGAGGTTACGAGAATAACAGATTGTCTTCTATTGATGGAGGTTCTATTTATAATAAATTTCAACTAGAACTGCGTTACTCTATTACAGATGCTCCATCTGCATCTATTTATACATTAGGGTTTTTAGAAGCTGGTAATTCTTATGACAATTTTGATGGATATAATCCGTTTGAATTAAAACGTTCAGCTGGTTTAGGTGTTAGAATATTTATGCCTGCATTTGGTTTGTTAGGAATCGACTTTGCTCACGGTTTTGATCCTTTACCGGGTCAAACAGTGAAATCTGGTTGGCAAACACATTTTATTATTGGAAGACAATTCTAAAAAAACTGTACCTTTATAAGAATTTAATTTTGGTGCGGTTTGTTCTAAATACTATACAAATGAAAAAAATATTTTTAGTAATCGTTTTTTTACTTAGTCTTAATTTCTCTTGGGGCCAAAGAAGTCAAATAATTGCCTACATAGATATGGAGTATATTTTAGAAAACGTACCAGAATATCTTGAAGCGCAAAACACTCTAGATGCTAAAATTGCAAAATGGAAAAAAAAATTAGACGATCAAGCCAGGTATATAGAACTTTTAAAAACAGACTTAGCAAACGAAAAAGCTATACTTACAAAAGATTTAATTGAAGAAAAAGAGGAAGAAATCAGCTTAAAACAAGTAGAACTAAGAAGGCTTGAATCTCTATATTTTGGACCAAAGGGTGATATGTTTTCAATAAGGAAACAATTGGTTAAGCCAATCCAAGATCAAGTTTACAATGCAATTCAAAAAATTTCTAAAAGAAAAAAATATGACTTTGTTTTTGACAAATCTAGCGATTTGGTAATGCTTTATTCAAATAAAAAATACGATATTAGCGAACTTGTTTTAGCGTCTATAGACAGAACAAGATTGATAGATACAAAAAACAAAAAAAAGAACCAGAAAAAAGTTGCTCCTAAAAAAGAATTAACAGAAAACCAAAAAAAGAAACTCAGTTCAATAAAAGAAGCGAAAGCAAAGAAAATTGCTGATATTGAAGCAAAAAAGAAACTCATTTTAGAAAGAAGAAAAGCGCAAGTAGAAATTCGAAATGAAGCAAGAAAAGTATTACGAGAAAAAAATGCTGCTAGAAAAAAGAAAAAGGAACAAGAAAAAAAAGATACTAATAATTAAATCAAAACAAGAATGAAAAATTTTAAAACGTTACTATTAATCGCTGTATTCACTTTAGGACTTGTTGGTCTTACAAATGCACAAAAAACAGGTCATATAGACTTTGAAAAATTAGTAGCAGAAATGCCAGAAACAAAAGCCTTAAAGTTAGACATGGAAAAGCTTGGTAAAACCTACCAAGATGAAATTTTAGGAATGGAAAAGAAACTTGAATCTACAAGGAAAAAATACATTGCTGAATCAAATACTCAAACTCAAGGAACTAATGATACAAGAGCTCAAGAGCTTCAAGCAGAAAATGCTAAACTTGAGCAAGCAAGAAGATTTGCATACCAAGATATGCAGAAAAAACAAAATGATAGCTTACAACCAATTATAGAAAAAGCTCAAAAAGCAATTGACGAGGTTGCCGCTTCTAAAGGTGTTTTATATGTCTTAGATGCTTCTGTTGGTAAAGGATTACTAGTAAAAAAAGGACAAGACTTGTTTGACGCTGTAAAGACTAAATTAGGTTTTTAATAGCACTACTTAATAATACTATCCAAAACCTACTGAAATTCAGTAGGTTTTTTTATTTTTACAGTACATGTTACAATCTCATACTTTTCCGATTGGTATTTTCGACTCTGGGGTCGGAGGATCCTCTATATGGAAAGAAATTAACGCGCTTTTACCTCAAGAGAATACAATATATCTTTCAGATAGTAAGAATGCACCTTACGGTGAAAAGAGTAGACAAGCTATTATAGATTTATCGATAAAAAATACGGAGTTTTTATTAAATAAAAACTGTAAAATGATTGTAGTTGCCTGTAATACAGCAACAACAAACGCAATTAAAATTTTACGAGAAAAGTATAACATCCCTTTCATTGGAATAGAACCCGCTATAAAGCCTGCAGCTTTAAAAACTATAACAAAAACGATAGGTATACTTGCTACAAAAGGAACTTTAAATAGCGATTTGTTTGAAAAAACTTCGAACACAATCAATCAAAAAATTATTAGAAAAGAAATTATTGGAACAGGGTTAGTAGAACTCATAGAACGTGGAAAATTGCATTCTAATGAAATGACAAAACTACTATCAGCTTATATACTTCCTTTAATTGAGGAAAATGTAGATTGTTTGGTTTTAGGCTGTACTCATTTTCCTTATCTGATTCCACAAATTAGAGAAATTGCTGGCAATAAAATTCATATTATCGATTCTGGTGAAGCTGTTGCAAGACAAACAAAAGCAATTTTAGAAAAACACAAACTAAGAAATACAATTCCTAAAAAAAGCACACATCAATTTTATATCAACAAGAATAAAAAAGTTTTAGAGATATTAATTTACGGTAGCGATCATAAAATAGAAATCATAGAAAAACAATTTTAAAAACTACCAAAAAGAGAATTTATATTTGGGCAGGCTGCTGCTCTTGGCTTCCTTGTCCATAGGTTTACACCAACTGAAACTTGGTGAAACCCCGTATTCGTGAGGACAATGTCATTCATTTGTTTTGTATATGTATAAGAGAACATAAAATTATTATAATTCAAACCTATTATTGGAGATATAAACTGAGAACTATCGATTGTATTCGGATCAAAACTTTTTCTATAAGATATTGCAGCCCAAATTTGGGTTTGAGAAAACGTCTTATACGCCTTCAAATTAAAGTCTGCAGTTCTTTGTCCAACACTTTCTTTAAATTGCAACATTATAGAAGGTTCTAACTGTATAAAATTATCTTTTCCATAATAATAGCCTAGTGAAAAAATATAATTTTTTAAATCTAAAGGTTCTTGAACATTGAGATTGTTTTTAGCAGTAAGTAAAAGATTCTTTAGAGTAAAATAAGAGGAAAAACCTGCTCTGTGATAGGCAACACTAAAATCTGCATTATAATAACTAGTACTTTGAATAATTGCTGCAACATCTGAATCACCAAAAAATCTTTGATCAGATTGATTTTGAACAAAAGTAAAAGCCAGGCCAAAAGAAAGTTGTTCAAAAAAATCCTGATCACTTAGAGGTAAATGATAGGCATAAGTCCCTTGAAATCCTTTTTGAGAATGATAACCGTTTTTATCATTAAACAAAACAAAACCATAAGCAGCATTTGACCCTTTACCAAATTTTGAATGAAAACTTAAGGTTTGTAAAGCAGGTGCATCTGGTATACCTGCCCATTGCTGTCTGGCAGTCATGCGTAACTTACTAGAATTCCCAATACCTGCAGCAGATGGATGAACTAAAAACACATTGTCTGAGAGGTAATCTTGGTAAATTGGCATTGTTTCTTGTGAGTAATTTTTTATGGAAAAAAAAAGAACACCTAAAAAACAGAATTGTAGAAAATATAACTTCATTAAAAAAAGATTGTTTATGACAATCAAATATATTGCTTTTATCATTATAATCACATTTGCAGATAGCTATTTAACATCATATTAATAGATAAATTTTACTTCTTTCTTAAATCTATAAAATGAAATGGTGTTTTAAAAAAATGAATACTGCTAAAAAAAACTACCGATTACTATCACAAATTAAAAATGCACTACACTATTTATAAAATACAGAAAGCATTTTTTTGAACGAATTGAAAAATAGTTAAACTGAAATGGGATTTCAGTACAAATTACTAATTTTAAAACTTGATTTTAGAAGCATTAACAAAGAAAGCATCAAAACAAGCTTAAAATAATATACGACATTATAGTGTCGTATATTATTTTAAGGAATCATACCTATTCTTTTGTAAAATTGTACAAAATAATTACTGGTAAATATAAATTGTTTTTGATAAACTATTTTAAATAGCAACGAAGATAAAATACACACTAATTGCTCTTTTAAAAAAATAAAAACATGAAAATAAAAAACTTTTTAATGATACTAATTGCAACCCTTGGGTGTGCAATAATTTCATTGGCCGCAACCGACGGAAACCTTTTAGATAGTAAAGTCGCTCTAACAAACGGACAAGTAGTTTACGCCTCACAAGCTGTAGATGGTTGTGAAAGCACAGAACGCTTGAAAGTGACGGTGGGCATACAAACTGTTCAAATAAGAGCTTCTGCGACAGAGGTCTGTGCGGGGGAGCCTGTAGAGATGAGTGTTTCTGGTAACTCAATCGAAAATAACTACAGTCTGGATTTTCCAAATACCGCACAATACTCAGGTAATGCAAGAGCGGTATGTAGTAGTAACCTAGCTGATTTGAATATTACCGGTGATTTTACAATAGAGTTTTACATCAAAGCGGAAGGCAGGTACTATTGGCACCTTATGGGCAAGAACACATTTGGCAATAATTCTCAGGGTTGGTTAATAAAAAAGCCATCCACCAGCCTATCTTTTGCTTGGACATACAATCCCAATGAATTCAACTTTTACCAGCCAAATTTTGGACAATGGGAGCATATTGCTATTTCTTTTGATGATGCAAGTAATACGTTCCGTGTTTTTCAAGATGGTTTGATGGTAACCTCCGAAGTGAGGGATATCAATATCAACTCAAGTAATTACGATTTTGTAATCGGACACGAATTAGGCACAGGTAATTGGTTTGATGGTAAGTTGGATAACTTGAGGATTTCGAATGTATCGCGTTACACTTCAAACTTCAATCCATCACAGACCTTCACGGCAGATGCTAGTACAATTGCCATGTTCGATTTCAATGAGGGTAGTGGTTCTCAAGCACAGGATATTTCTGGAAATGGCAGGAACCTAACTCTTTACAATACAAATTATAACACTGATGTGCCCTCGGGGTCTCAAGCCTCATACACTTGGTCCACAGGAGAGACCACAGCAACCATTTCAGTGACCCCAACTGAAACCACAGACTATTGGGTGGATGTGACCAGCAACGGAGTTACCAACAGAGAGACCATTACAATTACGGTCAATACAACGGCCCTACCTACCGGAGATACTACGCAAAGCT
>Ga0209092_10001564_pt1 | contig 22135 bp, 24 predicted proteins | sample FraStrMetagenome_FD_187446 | JGI IMG/M metagenome (GOLD analysis project Ga0209092, IMG submission 187446) | Marine eukaryotic phytoplankton communities from Arctic Ocean - Fram Strait ARC3M Metagenome (SPAdes) (version 2) | ecosystem: Environmental > Aquatic > Marine > Oceanic | place: Fram... | reverse complement strand
CCTTCTGTGCTTGGATTTAAAATGCAAAATTATATTCAAAAATATGTCCAAAATTATAAGTCTTCCCCCCCCTCTCCTAAAACTCTCTAGAGATCATAGATACCTTCCAAAAATTGGGGAGATCAGAAAGCACCGAAGACACTTTATTCATTTATTAAGAGAACAAAGAACATTTCACGAACAAGGATTTTGAATCGACAGCAGCAATAATTTTTGTTGTGGATAGCACATTATTCCACTGTATATATCTAGTTTTAGAGACACATCAAAATGTAAAAGTTTGGTTTCATTTTCGAAAGATATTTGTACATTTTTCTTTGCATGTTTTTTCATGGATCGGCAGTACCTTATCTTGATTATGCCTCATACAGACTCTCTGAGAAGTAAAATCTGCTATTGCTTTTTGAATCGAATTCAAGTAATTCAAAAGTTCTTTTCCGCAACTAATATTTCGAACAAATTTGATTCTATACTCCAGTCGAAAAGTTGCGAACACTTCGTTCGATATGTATCACACATAGAATTGTTATTGTGTCGAGGATTCTAAATCACACAATTCATATTCTATTTTCATGAAAGAGGAAACGAAAATAGAATATGCCATTGCAAATAATCATACAAATGATTTCAAAAAAAAAACGACCATTTAGAGTGCACTTTAGCTTCAATTTTTTCAACACAACAGGATTATACTTGTGTTGCATAAAAATGCATGTTATCGGAAGACCATGCGTTTTGCACCATTCCCTATTCTTGAAACGGATGCATTTAAAAAATAAAATACAAACGACCAATAGAGATTGAATATTATGATAAATTTTCTCCTTTAATTTTGATACAGCTTCATGTTTATTATAGGTTTCACTATTTGATAGCCAATAAATGGCAATACTATTTTTCTATCTAGCAATGAAAATAATCTTACATTATTCTTCTTCGTCTTCATCATCATCATCATCATCGTCTTCGTCGTCGTCTTCGTCAGGTTCTTCTTCATCCATAATGAGAACTGGTCCGTTAGCAAAATCATATTGATCATCATCCTCGACTTCTGCAGATATATCAAATGCGTCGTGTCCATGCTCCCAAGGATGCTGTAATCCAAGAAGTACGGGGCCATCGTTGCGAAATCTATGGAACACCCAGAGCCACATTATACATCCAAATACTTCTCCTCCCAGTTTGTGGTAGTGAGATTCTTCCATCCAGTGGCTGCAGATTTGAGTTGAGAAGGAAAAACAATTAAAATCGTTTTTGGTGAGATAAGTTCTAGAAAAAATCACGACTCAAAGCTTGCAACCAAATAAGACGATTGAACATTTCATCGGTGAAGAAAATGTAACATCAGATGACACACGTTGTGTCAATACATGCCAATGTTTCGTGTGGATTATATCCAACAAACAGAATAATCCAACTTACGCTCCACCACCCATATTCCTTCTTTGCTGCTGTTGTCCGTTATTTTTGACATGACGAAAAGCGGCTCTTCCGTTACTACGGATTGTAGAAGCAGCCCGGGCAAACATCTTGAATTGAATCCTATGTTGGTGGACAACCTTTCTCTATCGAAAGCAGTGCTGTTGTTATTGATATTTTGGCAATTTTCTATCTACCTAACGTTTTCTAGAGTGATCACTTAAATGAATAAAGTACATTTAGGAATACGTTCTTTAAGTACGATTGTTTTATCCTTTATATTTTATTTATTTAAGACATTTCATGTAACTGATAGCTGTACCAATAAAATCTAACCTAAGCACGTATTTTTGACGATGTCAACAAGTTTTTAGAAGGAATACTATACCATGCTTGTCGATGTTAAAATATCTTTCGTTATTTCTGGTAGCCATCAAAACCAGAAAAGATCTCATGCTGTTTCTAAAAAAACAAAGTCGTTACATTTATTGCTGCAGTTAATAGCTTTTCGATTTTTCCTTTTCTATCTTGAATAATGTGGAGGAAAAGATGCTCGCTTTCGATAATTTATGCACTGGGAAATCTATACATATTTTCTGGGCATGCATTCACAATTACATCCACTTCATTTCCAAAAGCCTGTCAATTAAACAAATTCAAATTGCAAACGACTCCTTTTCTGAAAAAATCATCAAATCCATTGGAAATTTCATCTACAATGTCCTCGATTGTAACAAGGAAAAAAACCTTGAAGAATTTATTGGCTACTTCTCAAACCAACTCTAGCGATGAAATACTTTCTTCTTCCAACAATAAAAAATCCCTATTTGTTGTACCAGCTATTGCTCTACTCTTTCTTGCCAAAAAAATTGTATCCATTCATTCTCAATATTTATTCGAAAACACGTCCTATATCCTATCTCTCATCATGTTCCTTGCTGGTTTTGGTGTAACCTTAGAAAGGAATACAACGATTGGGAAAGCTCTTTCGGCACCATTAGCGACAATGACATTAGCTTTGACGGTTGCAAATCTTGGCTTTGCACCTTTCTCTTCAACACTTTGTAAGTCTCCTGAATTTCTTTGCTAACGATGTACAATGATTTTGAAAAAAGAAATATCCAATTCTTTGAGCACCTTCTCTAACTCATGGTTCAAATATTATTTCAAAAAGATAACGTCGTAAATCGGAACTTAGTACCGCTAGCTGTTCCTCTACTTCTCTTTGATTCCGATCTTAGACGGGTCCTATCAGATACAGGAACTCTTTTGATTGCCTTTTTCATTGGGGCTATTTCTACTATTGTCGGGACACTAGCTTCGTTTCCACTTATTCCACTATCTTCACTCGGAAATAATGAGGGTTGGAAAATCGCAAGTGCGCTTGCTGCAAGGCATATTGGAGGAGCTGTCAATTTCGTAGCCGTTGCAGAAACCTTGGACGTGAGTGGAAGCAGCATAACCGCCGCTATTGCAGCTGATAATGTGGTTGTAGCTTTATACTTTGCATTCTTGTTTTCCATATCTAAATCGGGGATGGAAGAAGATGAAGAAAAAAAATTGCCTTCATCAACTGCAGAAGAATATAAGGAAGATGCACCATTGGATGCAGAAGATCTCTCTTCTCCAGAACCACAAACGAGTGATATTACATTATCCACTCTCAGCACTTCATTGACGGTTTCATCACTTCTCGTGTTTTTTGGAGGCCTAATAACTAAGCTTCTTCTTCCTCCTGGTACATCCTCACTTCCTCTTATTTCAATGCTTACAGTGACTTCCGCAACGATTTTTCCATCTTTTTTTCAAAAGCTTCGATCAACTGGGACTGCCATTGGTATCCTATTTATGCAAATGTTCTTTGCTGTATCTGGTTTGGGAGGGTCTATTGGTCTGGTCTTACGCAAAGCTCCATCTCTTTTCCTTTTTTCAACAATGCAAATTGGTGTTCACTTTGTAACACTGATGGGCATTGGAAAATTTATTTTTAAATTACCTTCTAAAGAATTGTACCTAGCATCCAATGCCAATGTTGGGGGTCCTACAACTGCTGCTGCAATGGCACAAGCAAAGGATTGGACAAGATTGATTTTACCAGCTCTCTTAATCGGAATTCTTGGTTATGCTACAGCAACACCAATTGCTTTAGCGTTGGGATCTTTTCTGACTCGCCTTCCAACAATCTGATTTTTTTAAGCTAACGCTTACATATATGACTTTTAAATTTTTTTGATTTATTTTCAGCTTAATATTCAATACACAACACTTAAAAAAATATTTGTGCTAAATTTAGGGTTTATCGGCACAGATCTCACCCATTCAATAAATTTATAGGTGATCCAGGAATTTCAAGATGAGATTGGAACCCCTTCAACCATATTTTTTAAAGCTCTTATTAAACCTAAATTGTGAGCGCTATCAACAGCAGATGTATCGGCATCACATATCGATACAAAGAAAGTACGTTTTAATTCTTGTAAGTTGGATTATTAATAGATTTTCTGTATTACGCGTGTAATATTTATCAAAACGACAAAGTGATACTTCAACTTTATAGTTTTTTAACCGTCAATTTAATACCTAGGTCTACGACGAAATACTTTAGCTAGCAGATGGAAAAATATGGACGGATATGAATATGCATATCTCAACTGCTTTGAAAGCTTGAATTCATCTCTCTCATGTCATCATTGTGCTACATAAAGATGGTCAAATTATCCCTACTTTTAATTGCATCTCATGCCACATTATGTGCAGCATTCAGTCTCACTCCTAGCTCAGTTGCATCCAACATAGACGCATCCGTAATTAAAACATCAAATTTTATTTCTGCAAACAATGGTATTCCAAAGTCAAGCAATCATCGTAGTTCAGCCTTGTTGATGAGCATCAGACCCTCTGTTAAAAAAAATAGAAGGAGAATGTATGCTATACAGCCAAAAGAATCTCTTTTTGGATTACGATCACTTTCTTCAAACAATAAACTTAATATCTCAAATTCCAATCGTTGGATGAAGAAAGTAGTTTTTCGAGTTAAACATGCCGTGACCATTCTTTTCACAGCTTCAATGTTATTTATGGGTTCGGTTTCACTTCGTACCCAAGCTAGTCACGCTTCTTCGCCCCATTTGACATCGAATCCAACAGAAATTCGTCTTGTATCAGCTGAAGCAACCGTATCTCCATCTAACAATTTAGACAAGATCATTCAGAAATATGTTGAAGATCACATGTTTGATGACGAAAAATTTGATCCATTTGAAAGCGCTCTTCGTGAAGCACATTCTGATGAATTAACTGGTGAAAATCCAGTGAAGGATATCATAACTAAACAAGGAATGGTAGTAGAAGGAAGAACAAAAACTGTAGCGTCAAAGTCTTTTTTGTCAAAAATCAAAAGCATTCCCGGTGGACTCACTGATGCAGTTGTGAATTGGGCGGAAGCAAATACTGGATTGGACCCAAAGGTAGTCAGGCTAGTTGTAGCAGTAGGAACTGTCACTGTATTACCAGTTGCACTTTTATATGCAACACTTTCTTTTGGAGGAATATTCAGGAAGGGAATGATGAGGGGAGAAGTAAAACGATACGGAAACAGAAAAGAGTGAGTTTTAAATGTGTTTAAATTCTTGTACTAAATGCTTTGTTATTATATTGCTCACACCTTTGAGCTTGTTTCATTCCTTTTATTAGTCTTACTGCCAATGAAAAAGAAGAAAAAGACGATGATGATGACGATGATGACGAAGACGAAGACGATGACGACGATGAAGACGACAATGAGTAAACCATTGTAAATCTACCTCTTAAACTAAAATTGATTCATCCATGTGTTGTTTCTTAACGCATTAATTAGATGGAAAAATTAGCAGTAAAGAATTGTTCATGAAACTATTAGACTTTGCATACAGATCTTAACATGAGATAAACATTTTGTATCAGAATCAATCCATTACATACCCCTCAATTTTCACATTTCAGATTTTACACTCCAAACCATAATAAATGAACAATATTCTGTCATCTTGAATTTTCGTTTTTCTTTTCACCAGTCGGGTATATTCGTTTGAAATGAGAAGTGTCCGTTTTGTACTATTTATACGTTTAAATTTATTAGATGTACGTTAAATTTAAACGTAAGAAATTTCAGTATAAAAATGCACCACCAATAATATAATAAAACTATTAAAAAAAAAAAAAGATCTTGCCATGACTGTTGATGTACTTTCAACTGACAAGGTAAACGGCAACCACATTGACGATTCCAAATGGGAGTTCGATCCAAATGATCTTGTACTGATAGGCCCAGATTTGAATACATCTAAGAGCGCCTCAGATAAAAAGCTTTACAGGCAGTTCATACTGAAACAAAATGGATTGCGAGTTATATTGATAAGTGATGTACTAGCCCTAAGTCAAAAACAAACAATGAAAGTCGAAGATGAGAACGATGAGAAAGACGATGAAAATGATGATTCTAGTGAATGTGGCTCAAATAGTGAGTTTGATGAAAAAGATGATTTGGAAGAATATGCCGACGAAGAGAAAGATGACGATGACGACTCCTATGAAGAAGATGAAGATGAAGATGGCATGAGGAAGGCTGCAGCTGCATTAGGTATGTTGTGAGATCCAAAAGAAACTTTAGTTTTACAACCCTTCTCATGGACATGAAAAAATTTCTTGTTGTTTGTATGGATAAAGTTGTAGGAGCTGGATCTTCACATGATCCTCCTCAAGCTATGGGTATGGCACATTTTTTAGAGGTAAGTATGAACTGATGATCTTTTTTAATGATCATATGAACCTTCATTTTTTATTTATATTTATATCAATCATCCTTTTAATATGTTTATACACGCAGCATATGCTCTTCATGGTAAGTTTCTTGACGATAAAAATGGGTATACAACATCGAGTCATTAATACATATTCCTTATTGTTATTTTATATCAGGGCACAAAAAAATACCCAACTGAAAATGCATATGACTCCTTTCTGTCTGGCAATGGTGGTTCGGATAATGCATACACAGAAATGGAGCATACAGTATTTCACTTTGATATACCCCAGGAGAAACTATTTCAAGCAATGGATATGTTTGCGCAATTTTTTATTGATCCTCTCTTACTTCCTGATGCTGTTGATCGTGAATTAAATAGTATCGAATCAGAATTTCAGCTTGTAAAAAACTCTGATGCGTGCCGTTTAGAGGAAATCATGTTTCATACATCAGGTAAAGATAGCATCAGTCATCCATTCAATACATTTGCATGGGGTAATATGCGCTCACTAAGGGTAGGTACTTTACTGATCATATTCTTTGGGCTTGAACAGAAAACTTATTAATATTTGAACTGCCAAATTTTTTTGTATTCGATCGTGAAATTTAGGAAATTCCAGAAAAAAATAATATCGACACTTTGGCTGAATTGAGAAAGTTTTATGATCAGGTGAGTAGAATATTGTTGAGCGTTCGATGGCGTTTTCTTATGATTGATCAGTTCCGCCAACATTTTTGTATCATTATTGATTGCAAATCCGGATTTCATCCTCTAAAAGCACTACTACGCTTCTAATATGAATCTTGTTGTGATCGGGGGTTACTCTTTGGATGAACTGCAAGAACAAGTAATAAAGAGTTTTTCGGAGATCCCTCCCAATCCACGTGTAGAATCCCCTTTTGCATTAACATCCAAAGAACCAAATGCTGTATATCCTAGAACTTGGGAAGATATTATCATTCGTCCTCCCATGAAAAAGTATGGAATGCCTTTTGCAACATCATCTTTGGGGAAAGTGTATAGAATGAATCCTGTGAAGGATAGACATAGTCTTACCGTTACATGGCAAATTCCCCCCCAACAAGACAATTGGAGATCAAAGCCCACGGATTACATCAGTCATTTACTTGGGCATGAAGGAAAAGGATCGTTACTATCAGCTCTCAAGAAAAAATCTTGGGTAACTTCATGTTATGCTGGTGTTGGGTCACAAGGTTATGAAGTAAGTATTGAAATTCGAAATGCATAATAACAATTTCCTATCCATCTCATCCCTACTTTCTCGCATGAAATGTATATAGTATGCATCTTCACATGCATTATTCACTCTAAGTTACACACTCTCCGATGAGGGTGTTAAACATTGGCATGAATTAACATCGTTGACTTATTCATACATTGGATTGATTCGTCATTACTGCATCTCTACTGATGGTTTACCAAAATATCTATTTGATGAGTTACAAACTGTAAACGAAGCTTCGTATAAATTTGCTGACGAGCAGAATCCAGCTGACTTTGTTGAAGAATTAGTTGATGATCTTTCGTCAGATCGCTGCTTACCTCCTGACAGAGTTCTTGATGGTTATAGCCTTCTATTCAATAACGACGAAAAAATGATTAAAGTGAGTACAACCGAATAATGATGGATCTAATTTCTATTGATTTTACTTTCCCTAAATTATCTACATGTGATTTTGACAAAATAGGATCTTTTGGATCAATATCTCATTCCTACAAATGCAAGACTAGATATCATGTCTTCTACATTTGGCCGTACGTCGGAGCTAAACAAAGGCGTAGAAGTTGATTACGATGGAAAGGAACATACAAGTGATGCTGTTGAGTTTGACCCTGACAAGGCTGGAATACCATTCACAGAACCAGAGTTCGGAGCGAAATTTTGGTGTCATAAAATTCCGGTTAAACTCATGGAAAGTTGGAAAATAGCATCAGAGCCTCACTTACCACCAGAAGACCTTGGACTACACTTACCATCCGTTAATCCTTTTATTCCGACAGAGTTTGGATTGAAACCTCTTCCATCCAATGAAACTTTAGTATCAGACGGTGAAATGGAGCAAAAAGATTCACATGTGCTTGAAACAGATCAAGGAGCAGAACCGGATAATCAGTTTCCAACAATTCCACCGCCATTGCCGGAATATCGATTACCCAAATTGGTTACAGACAATCAGGTACGATGAAAATTGCGAATGTTTATAATTTCTTTTGATTTCGCATCGCTAACGCTGACGATTTTAATTTTAAAAGTCTCTAAAACTGTGGTGGCTTCAAGATCGAAAGTTTAAGAGGCCAGTCGCCGAGCTTAGGTTATTGATCGTACAACCTAATTCTAATAAGGATCCCTTGCACCGAGCATGTTCTGATCTTTTGCTTCTTTTATGGAAGGATGCAGTGACTGAATTTTCGTATCAGGCATCTATAGCTGAACTTGCTACTACCATGAGTAATTCAGACATTGGGCTTGGACTTCGGGTGAACGGTTTTGATCATAAGTTACAAGCATTATGCAAGGAACTTCTTACAGTATTGCTGAGTTTTGCTGGTAGAAGTAGTTCTGATGGTCTTCCATCCATGATCAATGAGCGCCGTTTTGACGCTTGTGTAGAGATACTTCGACGTCGTTACACAAATGCTGGGATGCAACCATCGTCAATGAGTACAAATGTGAGATTAGAATGTCTACGAGCTGAATCATGGTCGTGCACTTCAAAGGTTAGTTTTATGTGCAAGTAATATTAACTCTATCCTAATTAGCGAGAAATACCTAAACTTCGCAATTTTGGCTCCATCAGCTGCAAGCACTAGAAGATATTGATGTATCAAAGTTTCTCCCACTGGTGAGCTCCATGCTTAACGAAATGTTTGTTGAAGCTCTTTATCATGGTAATTGTGACAAGACAGATGCAGAGCAAGCTTCGAAACTCATAACAGAAATGCTGACTTCGTATAACATCAAAGATCTAAATCGAAGCAAATTCCCTAGTCAGCATGTATCAAAAATTCCTATGATCACTATGAATGAAGTGTTAAAAGTCCCAACCAAAGACAAAGACGACAAAAATGTCGCTGTTGAAGCTTATTTTCAAGTTGGGCCTGACAATGTAGAGGAACGGATTCTAACAGATCTTCTAGGACAGTTTATGTATGAGCCTTTATATGATCAAGTTCGAACTAAGGATCAATTTGGCTATCAGGTGTCAGTTGACGTAAAATGGTCGTTTGGGATCATGGGTTTATGTTTCAAAGTTGTTTCTTCATCCAAAACCTCTGTAAGTATACTGTGGAGAATGAATTGATTGAATTTATTCATGAGTGTGTTTCTGATTTATTGATGTCTGTTCGAAATATAGGTGGAAATTAGAGACCGTCTAGAAAAATTTATTATTGATTTTCGTGAATACTTTTTATCTATGGAGAATCATGTGTTTATTGAGAATGTTGTAGGACTTGCGAAAAATAAATTGGAAATGTATAATTCATTAGAAGAAGAATGCGGCGACTTGTGGAGTGAAATTGTTGATTTTAGATACGATTGGCAAAGCCATCTCTCAGAAGTGGCTCATCTGCAAAACGTAACAAAGAAACAAGTTCTAGAGGCTTTTGACTCTTGGATATTTCCGAACGGAGTTGATGGCAAACCTCAAAGTCGTAGACTGATCACTATAGTAGTTGAGGGTGGAGATAACGAAGGTAACAAAGATCCTGGTTTGATTGTTGACGAGCGAGTGAAGCAATTTCATGAAGCGATTGAACATGAAAACTGGGGAATAATTAATTTTCGCAAATAAAATCAATATTTTTATTCTGAATTCGTTCTCTAATGATTACTGAAACACTTCGTGTTAATTCGTTAAAAAGGTTTGTAGTAGTTTTATCATAAACAGAAGAATATGTATTTTTTACAATATTTTATTTTATCTCCGCTTATCGTTTGGAGGAAGATTTATCAAAACGGTCTACAAGAGCATCAACACTTCGTATAAATAAATCACATCGAATAGGCATTTCTGATTCATAAAATGGATCTTTCAAGGTGCAATCGGCATAGAGGACATAAATTTCTCGTAGAGCCTGATTGAGATTGGGTGTTCCTGGTTCAGCACTATGATGACGCAGAGCAAGCATCTTGCATTGGTTAGTGATTGCAAAATTTAGAAAAGTATATTATTATTCAAGTACTCACGTGAGAACAAATTTTACTCCGGTCCGAGTTTGTAGGCATTTCAAAACCATACCACCAGCTTCTATTTCTTCAATGCCATCATCTGCCCCACCTTGCATAAGTGAAAATATAAAGAAATGGTTGAGAAGGAATTTTGTACGCAATAGAATTCGATTTTATTTATATTTCATTGAGAAAAGTCTTTGTGAAACTTTTGAAAGACTTTTGAATCAACTTACTGGAATTTTTATTTCCAGGCAACCGAACTGGGGATGCTTCAGTTGCAATTGCATGGAGAGAATGAAATGTAGATCCAATCCGGAGCCATTCGTTGGTTCCGATCTGAGGAGCTTTTGGTCCTAATGGCTTGTGATGGATTAAGCCACCAGACCGATTTACAATGAATAAATGTAAAAAACCCATTTGTGTTGTGACTCTCAAGTTTGGATAAATTGGCAACGATTTATTGTCGATAGAAAGCGATAGCTCTTAAATAATTAAATATTGCTGCGAAAGAGATAAAAAATCAAGTGGCGAAATTTGACTTTATAGAAGTTTTGAAAGGCTCAAGTAATGCTCCCTTTTGGTTCCAAAGGTGTGAAGCTTTAGTTTTAGCATGATGTTACGGTACCGTCCTCTATAGAGATGGAATTCATAAAATAGATATTTTGGTATTGATCTACGAGGTCATAATAAAGTTGAAAGATAGTATCACTTAGACGTTACTATCATTAAGTAAAAAAATTCTAGTTGGTGCTATTCAAAAAAGAGTTATGTGTGCTAAAAATCTGCTTAGATTGTGAAATGATAATAATTCAGTATATCTTAGTTCAAGAGCTAAAAAAAGATGAAAGATTTTACTCAGCCCTGTCTGTATACAGCACTTTCTACGTTAATCCATGTGTAAATCAATATATGATGTATAACAGCTCTATTCAACGCGCTATTCTTTTCAAATCGAGCCCCCACGAATGGAATTCTGCTCATCATCATATTCAAACCTATTCCCATTGAGTGCAAAACAACTCACACAGCAGATTAACTCAACCAAGACTAGTACTTTTCCTACAATCATTAAAATATCTCGAAAACTCTATAGAATTTGAAAATCGCATCAATTTATTCGAGTGACAAAAATATACAACAAAGGGACTTGATTAGAAAGCGACACAGCACTTGATTGCACAGAGATACATACCGAAATAAAATCATGTTTTGGGGATTCAAAGCAGAAAAGATTAAACCTCGTAAGACCTATCTATCATTTTTCAATTGTTTCTATGCTTCTTTTCAATCTTAAACATGTTCGTTTATGTTTCACTCTGGTTATAATTCATTGATCCATCCAAAGAATTAAAGATGGCCGTCCATCGACTTCAAATAGCATCCAATAAAAAGGTATCTCAAATCAAAAACCAAAAACGCGATATAGCTAAACTTCTTGCTGAACTTCCCAATCCTAAGGAAGAAAAAGCCCGTATCCGTGCCGAAGCTCTTATTCGAGAAGATAGCACCGTAGAAGCATATGAAATATTGCAACTGAATTGTGAATTATTGGCAGAACGAATAAAGTTGGTGGCATCTGAAAAGGAATGTCCGTCAGATTTGAAATCGGTTGTTACGACATTAATTTGGGCGAGTGCTCGAGTAGATATAGCTGAACTGGTAGAAGTTAGAAAACAGCTAAGGAGTAAGTATGGAAAAAAATTTGAGGAAGAATGCTTGTCAAATACGAATGAATCCGTCAATCAGAGAGTATATGCAAAGTTATCTATTCAGCCACCTCCAGCTCTTTTGGTACAAACTTATTTGGAACGTATAGCTGAAGAATTTGAGGTGAGTCAAATTATACCCTTATTTGAGTTATTATATTTTTGTAATTTTTAGCTGAAATATCTTTTTGTCCTACACATACTATTAGGTAAATTGGAAACCGAAAATGCCACTTCTTCCTGAAGAAATGCCACTTCCTGCAAGAGCTCCATCGGGAACATCTGTACCGGGTAAGGAATTCTGTTTTTGCTTTATAATTTTTGTAGAAAATTAAAATAAATTCTCACTTCTTACACGGTGAATGTTAGTGGCTCGTGCAAGTGGCTATGGTGATTCATATGTTGTTCCACAACCTGCCAATATTGTGCTACCTGGAGTGTCAGGCGTATTACCAGTAACTCTGCCTCCAAATGTACCCGACCCTATCATACCTTCACAACCACCATCGAATGCGCATGAGAGGGTTATACCAGCACCTCCACCTTCGTTACAGCCAGGTACAGTCTTACCAGGAGTTCAATCTATACCTGGTATTGCTCCTTCCAATAAACCAAATCTTCCAACAGCTCATATCGGAATGTCCATCCCACCACCATTTGTGGAGGAAGAATCATCTACATCTTCGGAAGAAGTAGAAATCGAATACATACCAGATTCGACTACTTTTGATATTCCTTCAGCTCCATCTACTGCACCTGCAATGAATTTTAATAACAATAATTCTAGTGATGATAATGACGACAAAAATGACAGCAATGGGAACGACGATGACACAAATGGAGGGAACTTCTCGGATTCCTTTCGTGATTTGGAAGCGAGGTTTGCTGACTTGAAAAAGTAATCTTTATTATTGGGATTCATGAAGTTATTAAAAAAGGGGTCAAGTAATTTACCGTATGTTTCTTTTTCTCAAACAAAAGTGAAATAGAATAAAAAAAATTTCATCAGTGATGGTAGAAACTAGTTTCACTAGAGTTTGTAAATAGGTACAATCCTCATTTTTATGCTCATGTTTGTATTGTTTTAATAACACTTTACTGGAAAAATTAAGTGAAAGAAAGTCTTCTTACATACTCTCATTTCAATCTCCTGTAATATGATTATGTTGCTGTGCAACGGTTATACATTTATTTGGTTACCATCTTTTGTTTTTTGTTCTTTCCTCATTTGAACAAAGACTAAGCATTAAAAGGATGAAAGTCCCTATTTTTGTACTCATTTACGTCCATAAGGAGGATTTGTCTCGCCTTTGTGCGATTGCGTTCATTTCTTTTTTTCTAAAGTTGGATTGTTGAAATCAGTATGGTATTCTGGCTGTCGTAAATGTTCCAGATAATCCATCTCATAGAATTCGTATTTACTGTCACTGCTGCGTTTAGAAAAGTAAACCAACCCCTTTCTTGCTTTTGTAAGAGCGATAGCTGGATATGTAAAACTACTGTAGGTTGGAATCATTAGTACATCACATTCACCAAGAGTAAGCATTTCAGCTGTAGCCTCAGCTGCCGCCTCATTCCTCATAGTCTGATTAAGAGTTCTTCCAATTCCCTTTACAATAATATGAATCCCATGCACAAATTTCATTAGCACCAATCTACTTAGTTAGTTTAGAATTTATAGAAAAAATATTGTATAACTTACTTGATCGCCGATCCATGTGCCTTTTTGTGGTTTTTGCAACTCCTTTTGGGGCTTTACCATGGTCCAAGATTTTGGGATATTCGCTTTAAACCATGGCCAAACACTAGCATTATCACTGCCGACAAAAATATGTGCATTAGGGATATCTCGAGTTTTAGCAATTCCTTTCATGAACGCTAACGTATCATTGAGAACTACATCAAGTTCGATATGCCTCCCGGTTAATTTCTGCCAGACAGGGCTTAATTCTCCTTCTTTGTTCCCTTCTCTTATATGAATGCAAATGGACATAGCTTTTTCATTTTTTGCTCTGTTCAGTTGGTCACGTAAGGGAGTGAGGTATGAAAGGACTAGTGGCGTAAGAGAGTCTCGCATCGATACAAGCACAGCAAGAATATGTTGAGAATGAAAAATATCTCGAAACAAATTGTATCCATCTAAAGTTGTGTTTGTTTTCTTAATTTCTTGCGTTGGCCGATTTGGAGCAGTATTACGAATAAGCAATTGTAAATCTAGAGCTTTATACCATCCTTTATCTCGATACCCTTGTTCAACATATTCATTATCATTGAAAAGCACATTCCAGGGCACATCATGAAAATGTACCCTAACTTTTCTGTTCATCTCATTTGCATAGGCAATGGTTGGAATGACGCGACTCAATCGATGCCCTATCCCACAACATCCATTAGTATAGATTGGATATAGAGATTGATTGACAGGATAAAGTGAAATCGTGTCCACATCACGAAGTGATAAATCTCTCTCCGAGAATACATTGTTGGTGCCATCGTCTCTTTCAATACTTCCTAAATAGAAAACAATTTTGTAGATTGTCAATATGCTGAAAAAAAAGCTAATAGAGAACAATAGCTTGATCAAGAAGTTTTCAGACTTCATCATTGCAAGAACATTCTATTCGAAACACATTTATTTCCTTTGTCCAAAAAATCGTACAATCTTCACTATCGCGAATAAAACCAACAAAATTCTTCGTAGACCTATGATGTTCAAAGAGTATTCTCCAATCGCCCCATACGCAATACTTAGTATTTTCTCTACGTTTGTATTTAGTCATAAGTAATTTTATAGATTTGTTATTGTTGCGACTGCTTCTCTGATACCTGATGTGCATATCGAAGGAGCAATGGCGAGAAGCAGCCATCTTGTCCTTTTTGTTCACTATTGACGAATCAACTTTCGCAAAGTCCGAGATGCCCTTTCAACGGAGTCCTCGGAGGGTTTGACGGCCGGATAGATTACAAATTTTGCCAGCTTCTTCATATAGATCAGCCAAGGTGTTCTATCCAATTGGCAAACATAAATTGGCGATGGGGACATCTTTGGCATTGTATATCTAAATAAAAAAAACGAGATATTAAAATATGAAAGAAGGTGTTAATAGATAAAAAAATATATTCATTTCACAAGTTTGGGGGACAAGTCTCAGTATAAAATCTTATTTCTTTGTAACAAGACGTAAAAAAAGAGATTCCTTAATAATAATAATAATTTATGTACCTCTCCGCACTCTGGATATGTGATTATTATTATTAGTAAGTCTCTAGAGATGCAAAGGAAAATTACTAAAAGTGTTTGTGAGATCATTCAAATTCTAAAGTAGGAAAATTTATATCACAATAAACTGATGATATGTTTCTCATATTTTGCAATAATATTATCAAGTTGTGATTGTATCAGGAAACAATGATTTGTATGGTACTATATGCCTCACACAGATTGTGCGACATTTCCAAACCCTCTTACCGTCCTCATACCAAGGATGCAGAGAAAGAAATACGCAAAAGCTAGTAAAAGTAGTTTGGAAATTCTTTCACATCGTAAGTAATACTTTTGGTACTATGTAGAATATATATATTGATAGGCTAAATCATTTTTTTTCCTTTACTAGACAAGAAAAGATAGACAGGTCAAATACCAACCAGTCTATTTAAGCAGCCAAAGCTTCATATTCTGAATTTGGGTAAGATCCACATGTCACGAAGAATTCAAAGTTTCCCTCTTTTTCTATTCTAATACTTTCATTAAATGTATTATCGAAGGTGATACCACTTTGGAAGGAACTTTACCAACAAAAATTGGTTTAAGAAAATATTTAAAGGTTTCAGATATTCGTAAGTGGATGAATTTATAATGAATAAGCACCCGGAATGGATGCTGACACAGTTATGATTGTTTTGTTGTTCGCGCAAGCAGCAAAGTGGGATTAGGGAATATGTCTACTAACGCTTTGGCGGTATTTTTGTTTTTGTTATTGTTTGTTCATTGGATTCAAGTGTTTGGCACTAAGGTAGATGGTAAAATTCCTTCGGATATTGAAGCTGCTTCTAAATCGGAAATAATAATTCTATGTAAATAGTTCCCGATTCCACAATAGAATGAATTCAAGAAATTATTTTTCATGCAACAACACATCAAAAAAATCATATTTTGTTTTTCGCAGTTAACAATTGATTAAGTGGTACTATTCCAAGTGAAAAATACAATTGAAGGAGCTTTCAGAACTTGTACTTGGTAAAGTCACAAACTTGAATTATTATTTTTCAGTTAAATACAAATCATTTTGATAGATTACTTCTTTCCTGAACTACTACAGAATGGTATTAGCATCTAAAATTACTTTTCATTTATTTAATTTCTCAGAGAAATATAATTTTCTACATCAAACAAGAAAAGGCCCAAATCTCCGTTACGCCCTGATGTTTCCCATAAAAACACATCATTTGAATACAAAGGTCCTTGAGAAAGGATACTTTTATATCATTATTATCATTCCTTCTCAAATAATGAATTAAGAGATCTAGATAAGGCTGAATTGTCACGGTCTACATTCAATGTTCTTATTTGTAGAAAAAATATTTTTGTTACAAAACAATGTGTCATATACAGCGTATGCTTCAGCTAAATTTTATTTAAGACTTAGATAAAGTTACTTAAGCAAAATTAATATCAATGAATTATTTAATTATTAGTTAGAATACAAAGCAGCATGTGACTGCTTGTATACTATGTAAAACAATAAAAATAAAATTAAAAACATTCAAGTCTTCTTCAACACAAGGAAGCCAGTTCAATGAAGAAGAACATGAACTGCCACACATGCATTGAGAAGCAACCAGTGGAGATCCATATCATCATGTGAATGATGTCTTCATTGGACATGCAATGAGAATTCTTTGAACAGCTGTCTTGCCAACAGATGTACACAATTTTTGCTAATGAAACCAAGTGGGTTTTGATATACATCTAGTATGGGATGTATGTGTAAAATGTGATTAAAATATAAATGTAAAACTAAACTCACAATTATCATCAAACATCTTTTTAACAACCTTTAATCTAGATATTCTGTACATAAGGCAATTTTTTTTCTATATTGCATGGCAAAAATATTATTATTGTAGTGAATGGAATTCTGTTTGTACACAAAAAACATAATTTTGGATGTTTTGTGTGTGCTGGACCCAATATACCAAGTGCACATAATTCAAACTGGGTCCAAGTTGTGCCCTTTTTCAAAAATAATGAATATATATTTTTGGTGCACATACTTTATAAGTGATAAAATGCTCAAAATAATTTTTCATTTTTAAAAAAGGGCACATTCTGTGCCTCAATTATCCGTACAATATATTTTATTGTGCCCCTAATTTCATAAATGTAGTCTGTATGTAGCAAGACAGACTTGATACTTAGGGGAATTATCTTTGTTTAGATTGAAATCTGACGTACATTGCTTAAATACAGAATTTAATTCTTTTTTTGCGAATTACTCGTGCATCCATTAAAATGAAAATTACGTTGGTGGGACTCTAAGTAAATATATATATTATCAAAAAAAGTATAGTCATTGCCTAATTAAGACCACTAAAGCTCTTGCATTTTCGCTGGTCATGCTAAGATTTAGAATTTAATTCTTTCGCGGATATGCAAATAGTAATAAGCATAACTCGTACAATAAAAGATTCTACCTTGGATAGTTTGATGTCTACGGTAAAATCTTATTAGGAATAAAGGATGGCAACCAATGATCCGTGAGTATATAACGAGCCTATGTGCACCTAGTAATTCTCTGCCATAGTATTAATTATACTGTCTATACTTGGATTCAATACGTCCACCGCAAAATGACGACTCAGAATTAGCAACACCGTAAAAAAAGCTGTAAAATAACGTAGATGAAAATATATAAGAAAAGGAAAACTTTCTAAATTTTATCACTTTTTCGAAAATCTTAAAGTCCTCCTCCACTTGTTATCGATCAAATCAACCTCAACATGAGCGCTGCCAATAACACAACTGGAGCTGTCCTTCTTGCCCCCTCCCCTGCTGCAAACTATGATCTAATGTACTACCTCAAAGGAGCTGCCGCTGGTGGAATTTGCTGTTCCATCACCCACGGTGCCCTTACACCAGTTGATGTAGTTAAGACACGTGTTCAACTTGACCCTGTAAAGGTAAGTTCTGAGAAGAGATATTTTTTTTGATTATATTGATTGTATAAGGAAAGCTTGAAATGGATTCATATCGTTAGAAGGTTTTGAAACATACCTAGCGACACACATTTTAGTCCTCCTGCTATGTTTTTGTCGCATTATTATTGATGAAAAAAGTACACGTTTCTCTGTATAATGCATTGTTATAATTTTGGCATGAAACTCAATACTTCAGATTCATATTAAAATTGGAACAAATTTAATGGTTGAAAAATTTAACTTATGCTGTCTTCACCACAAATATTCTATAGTACAACAAAGGTCTCATTGGAGGATTCAAGCAAGTAATTGCTGAGGAAGGAGCTATGGCTCTTTCTACAGGTCTTGGAGCTACCTGTTTCGGATATTTCATACAAGGATGGTTCAAGTTCGGAGGAGTTGAATTCTTCAAAATTAAGGCTGTTGAGTCCTTGGGAGTAGAAAAGGCCTGGGAAAACAAAACACCAATTTACCTTGGAGCTGCTGCTGCCGCTGAATTTATTGCAGACATCTTCCTTTGTCCTCTTGAGGCTGTTCGTATCCGTGCTGTTTCTGATCCTGAATTCTGTGATGGTCTTGCGGACGGTTTTGCTAAGATGTTGAAGGCTGAGGGTATTGGAGGATTCTACGCTGGTTTCGCTCCTATTCTTGCCAAGCAAGTTCCATACACTATGACTAAATTCGCTGTTCAAGGTAATGCTGCTGATTCCATTTACAAATCCATGGGATCTTCACCAGCTGAATGCTCTGCCAATACCAACGTTGGAGTTTCCCTTGCATCTGGTGTAATTGCTGGAGTTGCCTCTGCTATCATTTCCCACCCCGCTGATACTCTTCTTTCTAAGGTTAACAAGGCTGGAGCCGGAGGAGATGGACCTATGGTTAGCCGTCTTATGAACATCGCCAAGGAAACTGGATTTGTTAAACTATGCACAGTTGGTCTCTTGCCCCGTTGTGTAATGATTGGTTCCCTCACCGCTGGACAATTCGGAATCTTCGACACTGTTATGAACGCTCTCGGAGCCTCCAAGTTCCATTTCACCAACCCAAAGGATATTGCTCATTAAATTCTAAAATTTTGGAACAGTATGTATCTATTGTGAGGTGACAAAACATCACTTCCGTCTTAATCTGGCCTTTGTATTTTAATAAAGAATTATTCCACAAAAGAATGTTTTATTATTTTTAGCCAATCAATAAAGTTTTTGCTAGCACTTATCGCATATTGGTAATCATCATTCATTTTGTAAGTCTTCAATTTTATTACACAATATCTCAAAAATGTGAAGGATGGAAAAAGTCATGATTGTCATGAGTATCCAATATGTTTTCTTATTCTTTGTGATCGATCTTCTATGTGTTTTCTTTTAATTTGTTAAATCTGATTGAACATTATTGATCTGCTTACATCTTAATCTTGCTTTTGCAAAGAAATAAGTTTCAATTTATGAATTCTAACAACAATTCAATGATGTTTTCAGAAATACTCTTTGGACATAGATTTACTTCAAAGTGTTCTCCGAGCTTCTACTCTTCCTTCAAATGAAGTATATTCCATCTTCTTTGGACAGGGTTTATATTCAGCGTCAACTTTTTAAAGTTCATGTTTGAATGGTATATGATATGAGCTACAGTGATGAGTATGGAACTGTCTACTTGAATGAAAAAGCTTGAGTTTTCCATTTTTAGCAGTTTATGCAATATTTTCTACATAAAAATAATATCTTTAAATACAGCAGTAAGATATCTCTACGTATCAAGAAGATTATCTCTTAAGCCCAAAATATTTGCATAGAAAACTATAAAGAAAACAATCAACAAAGAAAATGGTAAATTTCCGGTTCTTTTCCCAGAAGTTTGTGTTGCCTTCGTTACTATATCTTATCACTGAGTATCAAGTGTTTGTTGTAAATGCCAACAACGCACATGGATGGGAGCCTTCTGTGTCTTTGGCTGCTGACGTAGACGAACCTCAACAATGGGGGTTTTGCCTTGATTTGTGGGGTGCAGGCTCTATCCTGACATGTGAAGAACTTCAAGCTCGTTCTTGCAAAGAATTTGGTGGGGATACTCAATTTGAATACCATCTCCCAACCAAAGCTATCCGCTCATACAATTATGATTTCAACTGTGAAGCGAATAGTGACCCTAGTACTAGAGGATGTGTCATGGTTGCTCCGTCTAAGCCTTTTGAAAGTGGCTCTTCTTTGGATGTTGGACTTTGTGATCCTACAGACGAAAGGCAAATTTTTGAACTAGTAGAGAGTGAGGATGATTATGAGCTTCATATTGGGGAAGATCTATGCCTTGCCGTGTCAGATACATCATTGAGGCCTGCAGAATTTGCTCCACCGTTGGCTCGTAAGCGTTTCCTAACCGTTACTACTTGTTCAACTTTGCCTGGAGAACAAAAGACATGGACAATTAGCCCAAGGCCGAGTAATGAAACCTCCACAACAGTTGTTCCAACCGCAGGATCAGAAGTAACAGAAACTGCAAGTTCAACTGCAGATGCGTTAGTTTTGCATCATTACACTTTTATTTTATCTTTGGTGTTCTCGTTTTTCCATCTTTTTTGAAGTAAAATAATCATTTTCAAATTTATGCCAAAACTTCTAACCACTCGACAGACCAATATCATTTCACCGTCAAACTCCATAGCACTGAAATAGGAAGAATTCACATAACTTAGCATTTAGATAATATTAATTATATATCTTCTATTCAAAACCAACAAAAAATATGATTTTTTTCATTATATGAATATAGTTTCTATAATTTACACACAGACAGTCGAATTGATATTCCAATAAAGCAACAAAACAACTCTGTTTTACGTCTAAATTTGCTAATTTACACTCTTTTTTTACTCATCAGGAATCTTAATTGCTCCCTTTTCACTGACGTAAATACCGTCAAGGAACTTACGTAAATCCTTATGCCTAATGTTGGTGGCTTGTTGGATCTTCGCAGCAACAAGAGAAACAAGGGTAATGTCGTTTCCACTAAGCTCGATTTGATCCTTTACATCAGCAGAACGAACGTATTCTACATCAGGGTGGAGTGGAACCTTTCTGACACGCTTTTCTCCCAAAAAGTTACGAATCTCGACATTTCCTGCGTTCACGGTGACATTGATGGGGAAATGGCTGTATACAAATCGCATTTTGTACAAGAATCCTTGAGTTACACCAACAAACATATTGGAGATGTGGGAGCATACAGTACGTACAGAGGCAAGTTGCTTACGGTTAGCGAACCAAAGATCAACTTGCACTTTGTCATCTCCAGCCTTACGAAGGTCCATGTCGATGTGTCTGAAATCACGGGTAAGAACTCCACGAGGACCGGTGACGGTTACTACACGAGCCTTGATCTCACAAGTAACTGTTTTTCAAGTTGACGATACAAGTTTCGAAAGGTGTTTAGATTTCACAATAATGAAAAAGATAACCTGGGACATAACCATCTTTCACAATACAGTCTCTTACCTCCTTCAGGGATGTCAATGGTGCGGGATGCGAGAACGGTCTTCATTTTTCTATTTTATTGATTGTTCGAGTGGCGGGCCAGGTCGCGAGGGCTTTATTTTACAAAACAATAAGGAAGAAGGTTTTCCAGTGGGTTACTTTACACCATGAATTTCGTTTGCTGGTTCACAGCTTCGTAGACTCCATATTCAGATAATTACCATTTACTATGAAAATGTATCATATATATTCTACATGCAGCAATTATTTGACTGCTAATTTTGATGCTCAAAATCTTAATGTCTTTGTACATGCGCGAAAAATCTGCCAACCCTTCCCTTCATTATTATTCATTTTCATTAT
>Ga0209092_10001562_pt1 | contig 22144 bp, 15 predicted proteins | sample FraStrMetagenome_FD_187446 | JGI IMG/M metagenome (GOLD analysis project Ga0209092, IMG submission 187446) | Marine eukaryotic phytoplankton communities from Arctic Ocean - Fram Strait ARC3M Metagenome (SPAdes) (version 2) | ecosystem: Environmental > Aquatic > Marine > Oceanic | place: Fram... | reverse complement strand
CCATTTGAATTTACCACGAGTGAAATCGTTTTTATGAAAAAAATTGATGTTGTATTTTGACATACCGCCGTATGATTTAGTACACTAGCTTGTGGAAAGTATTATCACGTATTGGTCACTTTGATAAAAACAAAACTTTTGCAGCAGGATCAACTGCACAGTGTGAATTAAAATTCCTAATCGAAGTATTGTTACGATTTTGTACAGCATTCTAACATTATTAAGTGATACTGTGTGTATTGTAATGGACCACAAGCGTAATATTAAGCGACCTCGTAGTGAGGCAGCCTCAGGAGGAGGTAAGTTTTTCCCAGTTAATTTCAATGCGTTTAATTTGACACTCTCTGTTCATCGACTGATTTATATTCATTGTTTTCTATGAAATAAAGAGCATGCAAAGGCTTTGAAAAAGAAAGAAACTAAGCAAAATCTTGGAATTGATTCTGAAAAGTAAGTTCAAGCATATCTATCATTGCTCATGAAAATCTTGCACGTTGGTAACTCAATTTATGTATTTCCTTTTGTTATCAGAACTGCAACTCCTGATGGCTTAGAAATGGCACAAATTTTGAGCACTTTAACCAATTCTGAACGAGAAAGGTTTGATGCATATCGCCGATCTACATTTAGGGGTGATGCTATAGCGAAATATGTTGCATATTGTCTAACATCAACAGAAGAAACTATACATTCTCGCCAATGGAAAATGAAAATGAATCAAAACACACCTTCTTCCGATCTTCGCCATTCATCTCCTTTAGCACACAGAGAATTAAAGCATTTGGTAGCAGCTGAGACTTACCTCAATCGTCATAGTAATCCTGCTCAAGAAATACAAATTGTAGTATCAACTCTAGCAAAAGCGTATGCTCAGCGGCTTATTGTAGCAGCGCGCAAAGTTGCAACTTCTTCCAACCATCCTCAAAACGAAAGTATACAGCCAGAGCATTTAAAAGACGCTTATTTCCAAAGGGTCCGTATTGGTGTTGACCCAGGATTTTTCTTGCAAACTCCTCAGCATATTAAATTAAAAGGGACTGCAGGTGCAGGCAGAACCATATCCTTATGTAATGGGGGCTATGGAGGAATGATTACTGATCATTGTGATGAGTCATCTGAAACTTACGCCCAAAAGCTTGAATCAGCACTGACTCACCAGGAGGAATTTGATAGGATTCATGGAGTTGAGACAATAGGAAATAAACATGCTAGCATTTTGGATTTGAATGAAAGTGTGGACAAAAATGACACTAAAGAAACCAAGGATTCATCAACAGAAAATCAACTTTAACATAAGCGAAAGAAAAAAATGATAACCCATTCAATAACTGAATAATTAAAATCTCTAAAAATAGAATCATAACACGCACAGCAAGGATACGTATACGATTAGATCGTCTCTAACGCTTTAGATCGGAAAGAAGAAAATGAACCAAATTTAATATTGAATTTGGTCTTCAATCAATATTACACAGTATTGCATTTTCTTGATAAAAACTGTTGTGTTAATCAGTTTTTAGCTCTATCAAGCAACCATAACAGAGGTCGAAACCGAAAATGTACCTTTGATATCGATATAAAAAATGATTAAGTGAAATAGGAGGCATCGACAATATCTAGATTTTATCTTTTATGCAGTGAAGTACAGCAAGCATTTAACCTCGACTATGCAGAAGAAAAAAATGATTTGATTAAAAGGAAAAAACCACGAGCTTTTGTTGTTGTTTATTTGTTACTACGGATCACCAGATAAATCGTCTCGGATAAACATCTTTACAGCAATGAAATACCTCATCAATTAATTTTAAAGTTCATCTGACTCAAAATTGGGCAGGGAATCACCATTTTCCCTATGATTTATTAATTCATTGAGAATGTGAATTTTGTTGTGGAGGTCATGTTTCATTTCTGTTGTTGCTGGACCACGGTGAAGTTTCTTCTCTAATTTATTTATTTGAAGTTTCATTCTGTCCACTGTCTTGTATCTAATGAGAGAGGTCTCAATGTATGCCTTTGTATCACCCTTACATCCAACTAGTGAGGTGATATCACATCTATCAATGGCCTCCTTTTTCTTCCCCATAATTTCAACTAACCAAATTTTGTATATTGTGACGTCTGAGTGGTCAAGTCCGTCATGACTGCTCGAATGGTATGAACTGTATCCAAGATGAGCTGGTACAAATATTTCCCATATATCTCCCTCAACCATCAATGGAATAACCTCATCTAAACCTTTCACAAGGTGGTCAGGTCTACAATTATATTGAAATTATACAATGAAATCATCAGTTTGTGCTCAAAAAAAGTTTCTGTCTAGATTTCTTCATTTGCACCTACCTGGTCTTGATGATACGATCACGTGCATAAGATGAATCGAATTTTGTACCATCTCTAGAATGACCCTCTTTCATGTCATCAAATAAAATGAAGAAGACAATAGTTGTGGTTAATAAAGAAATAAACTATGTTTTCGACATTTTCCAATTCGAAGAGGATTGATATGTAAAATATTAGAACGTACCATAATGTATTTTGCATGTAGTGACTCTGGTAGGATGATACATACCCATTCCTGACCTTTCTACTTTATATTGTACACCCGAAGGAAGGGCATGAATGCCAGGTTTATTCTGATTTTGTTTGAGGAACTCAACTCCGTCTACATTTGGGATCATTTTATGATGAGATGTTTCTTTTCCCATCGTTGGTGCAAAGTCAATGTCAATGTCAAAGTCAGGTTCAGCTTCGACTAGATTGTGAATCCCTATGAATATGAGGAACACAGAGGTGATTGCTGAAATCTTCATATGTGCGGAGTGGGTTGCTCTGAAACTAATCTGGGTAGGGTTATAAAATATGCTCCAGTGAAAGTAAAACCAAAAAGATTCATGATATTTATGGATGCAGTAAGATGTTTACGTAGCCAAACCATATGGTATTTGTTGTGTGGAGTTCTTCGTGCATTATGTCTTTCAATAGTCATCTTATTTAAAACGATAAATGTCTTCGAAGACATTTGAAAATGTACAAATGACTCTTCTGAAAGACAGAATTTATTGCAAACACAAGATATTGTGCCTCTTTGTCTATAGAGAGTCATAAAATATAGTTGTTTCAAATAAAAAAGAAACTTCAACTACCATAAAGAAAATATCGAAAAATCACAGTTAGATTGTTATTTAGGTTTTGAGAGTTTATTTGGTTATTTTTTGTTATAAAGCGACACTGAGATACGTTGTGACTCTTTTGCGCCTTTTTGTTCACTTTTGACAAAGACGCTTAGTTTTAATGAATCTGCTTAGTTTAGTATCATTTCGTTATCTTTTGTTGCTATAGAAAGGATGGTTAGTCGACCTTTTCTGAATTTTTGGATGAATTAGATGCTTGAGTCGTTATGTATCTATTTGTATGAATTAAATTGTATTTATTATTATTTATTAGAACTACTATCTGGAGCTCCTCAATTTCTATTTTTCTATTTTATTGAGGAGAAGTTGATTAGTGCTGGTTCGGTTTTTATGGTATTGATATTGTACCATTATTTTCGAGCGGTTGTTGGCTCTTATGCCTGTTTTTTTTCTCTGGTGCTGGGGCACGGTGAACGGCTTCGTCACAACGTCAGTTCCTGAAGAGCAGTACTGATCTATAATATGTGCTGCATAATCCTGATTCAATTGTATCATCCTGAGAGATGACCTCATTTTTGTGATAGATACAGGTTTTTCAAATGTACAAGATGGATTTACAAAAGTTACTTGAATGAATAATATTTACCCCTCGTGAATATGATATCATCCGAGATCCACTCTTAGTATGTAGTATATTTAATTTGCTGCATTATTATTGTCAGTTCGAATGGGCTCATTCGGGTTGGCCCCACCTATTACTGGGTATTTCTTAGTTATTCCCTCATACAAAATATTGATCTTGCTGTTCTAGATGACTCAAGATAAGTTCGAATATTTTTGAAAAGTGGTCCAATACTACCGATTGTGTGAATTCATCATTACGACTACCTATACAAAATTTCTGAAGTAGCAACAGAAACCTTGTGTCAGATGTATATAGGTATAATGTTTTTGAGAAAAGTGATTTCTGATTGAAGGAGTTTTTCAATATACTTATTATTTCGCGCCTTTGATGTTTACATTGGTGCAGAGGCGACACGTGTTTTTCTCTTGGAGGCCTTTATGCACAGTAAAAGATAATAAATATAAACTGGACCATAACTTGGAATATGATGCATAGAGACTTCTTTGGCAAAATCTGTACAATGCCGCTAAGGACTTGATCATACCAAATTCGTGGACCCCATCTATGCTTTCTGTTTCCATTTAGATATATGATGTTTCAAAAAAGTACCATCTTATCCAAAATCAGAGTTTTGGAAGGTTACTGATATTGATAGGGTAGAAATTGATAGAACAGATGATGCACAAGGATGTTGTTGATTTGTATGCAGGTTTACCAGTTGCTTTGATAGTATACTGAGTGATTAATAATTGTTCAGGAAGAAGATACTTGCTACCTTGCTATTTCACGATGTAATAGTTTTACCGTTATTGTCATCGAATTTTGCTTGTTTTTGTAAAGCAATCAATATGTCAAGCATTTGTAGCAGAATTCTTTCTCTTACATGTTGGTGACGAAAATCTTCTTCAGGCATTTCAACAACCTCAAATAATGTCAATCAACTGAGACGCATTCGAACTATGCATACTATGAAATACTTACGTGAGTTGGCCATCATATAATAAAGAATCCTGTACACGAAGAATTCCTTTTTGATCTATGGTACTTATGATTTCCAAGATTACCTTAGAACTTGTAATGATTCCTTCATAGAAGAATTTCTATCTATAATCCTTAATGTGTAAACATATTTTTTACCTAATCGGAAAAAGCAGAATATAAATAATTAGCCAGCAGTGAGACATCCTCAGAAAGGAGAAAATCACTCCCGAGGATCATCTCTTCAAATGGCGAAAAAGGCCATCCTCGATGTGCTCGAACACACAATTGGACGATATGTCCTTAATTTAGATGCGCAATCACTCAATGTGGCCGTATGGAGTGGAAAAATAGAGTTGAATTCCTTAGAGCTAGACACTTACTCTATTAATAATGAGCTAGAGAGGCAGGCACATGAGTCACCAAATCTCGCACTTCCAATTCGTGTACTGGGAGGTCGCTTTGAGAGTTTGCAAGTTGATGTACCGTGGACCAAGTTGACAAGTAAATCAGTTTTGTTTCGAGCAAAAGGTCTTTATATTACCGTCGAGCCGTACAATAACTCCCATACTACACAACAAAGTTTTTCAACATCAGTAAACAAAAAGAAAAATCCGAGAGCACATGCGATTGATATTGCTGATCAAGCACGTCTAAGAACGAATGCACTACGTGAATTAGCTGAAGATGATGGATCGGGAGATCAGTCGTCGTTTACAAGCCGTTTAGTTAGAAGAATAATTGAAAATTTACAGGTAGATATTGAAGATATTCATGTTTCTTTGAAAGGTTGTGGCGCTTCTGCTGGGATTGTTTTGGGGGGACTTTCACTTGTCACAACTGACGAAAAGGGCGATAGATCGTTTGTCGACAGAGCTAGTCAAAAGGGCAGTTTTTTACATAAAGCATTGAACATAACCAATTTTGGCGTTTATCTAGATGAAATACAAGAATTAAGTACAAGAAAGACATTAATGAAATCAAAAGCCAACAGTTCTCGCAGCGGAATAGATCATTCCTACATACTTTCACCACTATCCTTTCAAGCATCGCTTCGTCAATCTGACTCTGTGCGTTGCATTGACTTTCCAAAGTACCGTGTCTCCTCTATACTCTCGAACATGTCAATATTACTCTCCCGAACGCAACTGGAACTGGCAAATAAAATATCCCAGGTTATTCAACCTGTGAAAGGACTAAGGCCTCTATTTCCTGAGTATCGACCAAATACTGCCATAATGAATGGAGGGGTTAAACTTTGGTGGAAATACGCTGTTCGATGCATCGGTAGACTTACAAGGCGACGATCTTGGACAGAATTCTTTTTAGCATACAAAAAAAGAAAGAGATATATACCACTTTATAAGCAAGCTATGCACAGCAAAGAATCCTCCTGGATAAAAAGCATAACTAAAAGTGATCAATCGTTATTGAACAAAATGGACATGGATACCTCAATTTCGGTGCCGGGTATAATGAGTTGGAGAAACATTTCAGATGCACAAGTGAAGAGAGAAAGAAGAAAATATGAGGATGCTAAAGCAAAACTTGCGCCTGAAAATCCAACTGGCTATCGCGCCTTTTTCAGGTATCAAGAAATTGAAAGCACCGCTGCAAACGATTTGGACACAGTACCGATTTCCTTAACAGTGGAAGAAATGAAAGAACTCCAAGATATTGACTTAAAGCATATAGCGACAGCTGTTCTTTCTTCAGATTCGAAGCTGTATGATTTCAACTTTTCGTTAGGATCCTTCAAAGTTGATTTGATTAAAAAGACATTACAACCAATTGCGAGGTTTGAAATGGGTCAAATGCAAACTAATTTTTGTGCGAACAATGATGGCTCTTACAATTTTGGATTCACACTATCAAGTATGCAAGTAGATGATATGGTGACTCGCGACACACTCTTTTCTTCAATAGTTCATAGCTTACAGTCCCCCTCATCCGCTTCCTTTAAACATGCATTCGAGTTTAGGTCTAAGAAAGCAAAAGAAGGAGATCAAGATATCAAACTCAAGTTAGTCGCCTTTGAGATTGTGGCTTCTCCGGAAGTTTTAAATGAAGTCAAAACATTTTTTAATCTACAGAAGAAAAAGTATATTCCAAAAGAAAAATTAAATCCAGTTCTAAAACAGTCTGTTACAGGGGGTGCAGATATTTATTACGATGCTGTGGATGACAGTGAATTTCGATCTCCTTCACTTGTCAATGCTACTGCTGCGGTCGCAGCGAAAGCCACTACAAAAATGTCAGACAAACTCTCAAATGCATTGAGTGCAGCATGGAACCAGAAGAAAGTTAGAAAAAGGACATGGACAATGGATTGTAACATTCACGCGCCCATATTTGTGATACCTGAAAATGTTAAAGATCCACAAGGTACAGTTCTTATTTTGGACATGGGTAATTTGCATATTGTACTTGGAAATAATCCATCATCAAAGGAAGTGGAAGAATGGTTTGTCAATCGAATGGAGAAACACAAATTTTATAACGAAGTTGATCACTGGAAATTAGAAATGAAGAATCTCTCATTTTTGGTAGGAAAAGCAGGTAACATGGACTGGAAATCAAGCTCTAGTAGTAATACAGTTGGCAATACATATGATGGGAAATATACGGCATCACAAGCAATTGTTGAACCTCTCAGTATAACTTTAAGTGCTGGAACCGAGAACTCAATTGCAGACTTCCCTCTTGTTTGTATTCATGGCGTTTTGCCCCACATTAGTGTCAAGATGTCTCCAAACCAGCTATCCCGTATTCTATCTGTGGTCTCTACGTGGAAATCGTTTGCCAACAACTTTAGCAGTAGTGATAATCTCTCTTTCCAACAGCATTCAGCGTCATCATATACTGGAGGTGCAGTAATACTTGAGAAGTCCAATGTAGAGGACTCCATGAATATTTCGCAGACAGCAAGCCAAATTGATAAAACTAAAACAGCTCCTGCTTCGAATTTGAATCTCAGCTCAAGTGTTTCCGGGGCTCACAAGGACGAAATAAAATCCGACTGGTTGCACATTTCATTAGCGTTACATAGACTTTCCGCGAAGTTTGAAACAAATAATGCAGGGAGCTTGGAGGCTCATCTAGTGTCTGTCGTTATATCACAGACAAACTTCATCGACAATTCATCTTCTTTAAGGTTATGTATGGGCTGGTTTTGGATTTTGGACTTGCTTACCTCCTCATTTCCTAGACAGCAGCGTCTCCTCGCACATTCATCTCTCCCTAAACCAGCATCAACTTATGCCCATAATGAGAACTATCAAGTAATGGAGGATTTTGAATTACATGGTGTATTTGAAAAGAGCTTTAGTGGATCTACAGATCTAGCTGATATATCCATACTGAAAACACCATATCAAAATTCTGGAGGAAATGCAAATAATGCAAATGAATTAAGTACATTTATCAATGCTACATTTAGTAGCTTATACATAAATTGGAATCCTCAGTCGATTAAATCCTTGCTTTTATTACAATCTCAGGTGTCTTCTCTGGTCACCGTATCAAGCAATGAGAGCTCATTGACACCCTCGCGACATAAAAAATACACTGAAGAAAAAATCGAATCAACTGTTTCGATTGCCACTATAAATTCAAATCAAGATGAAATAACAAGTGCACCTACAACAATAAAAGCCACAATGAAAAAGCTGCAATTATCTCTCAACTCTGCAAAAGATGACTTGCCTCTCTTCGTATTAACCATGGCAAACTCGAAATTGAATACTCTTTCATCTCAAACTGAGAGCAGAAATCTAGAGGCTACTTTCAGTGTAGGAAATATTCGGATTCAAACACCTACGGGAAGAACGTATGAAAATTATAATACAATCATTGGTTTAGCACCAAACCAAACTTCTAGTCTGTTGACTGTAAAATATTATAAAGGTAAAAAAGCAATTGAGTCAAGTCGTTTGAGCGAGGCGGATAAAAAATGTTATGAAGCTTTTGCTGAAGTAGAGTTATCTCCAATGCGGATTGTTTACATTCAAGCTCAAATTATGGCTTTGGTTGAATTTGTCACCAATGGGGTTCTTGGGGCAATGGCCGCACAGGTTGCATCCTCTGCCAAAGCAGCAGCTTTAGAGGCAGCTAAGGACACTCAAGGTCTACAACTTTATCAAATTAAGGCTAGTGGAATTGATTTTGTTCTTCCACAAGCGGCAAATTTGGAGAAATACTTTATTTTACATGCTGGCGCTTTTCTAGTTTGGTACAGGACTCTAGAAGATGGCGGTGCAGAAGCGAAAATCTCACTCAATGATGTGTTGCTAGAATCCAATACTAATTTTCATATTGTGTCAAATCCCATACGGATGTCCATAGATGCTAAATTACCCTCAATCCTCGCACCCACTATAGAAGATCGAGCAATGAGGATAAATGTGAACTTCTCGAAAGCATCCTTTTTGCTATCACATGAACAATATGCCCAAATGATGAATACTCTCTCGATGAATGTTGGTGCGGCAGATTCTTTCTTGAGAGCTGAGATCGATATATATGGTGATGATCGAGCTGAAGACTCACCTCACGAGGTCATCAAAAACGACCGGGGAAATAATTTAACTCATGCTGGTGTGTCGGCTGTTTTTATAGAAAAAAGGATGTATCTATCATTCAACTTTGAAGAAATGTGTTTAGGTCTTGCAGGAAGGGATGAATTTGACCCTATTCTATCGCTATCAGCAGTTCAGACTAGTGTCTCGTTCAAGTTTTTGCCTGATGAAGAACGAATGGTAACAGAAATGACTTTGCATAATCTTGAAGTGGAAGATCGAAGAAGAATATCGTTTCATCGTCATTTCCGGAGCTTGGTAAGCCAAGTTGAAGGCCAAAGTACGGACGTTTTCAAACTATCATATATAAGGTCATACGACGGATCGCGTTCCGTGGACGTTGTTCTAGGCTCGCCACAGGTTGTTATTCTTCCTGATGTCATACAAGAAGTTTTGAACTTTTCATACATAGAATCAAGAGAGGTAATACATGAAAAAGTTAGGGGAAGTGATAGTGACGCTGAATCAGGGACAGAAGTGGGTATGACTGAAAATAGAAAAAAAGAAAGTTACGAGCAGGGAGATTTCAAGGATGAATCAACTTTTAGAAAACAACTAACTACGACTTATTCATTAAAAACATCAAATTGTCAGTTTGTGCTTGTCGATATGGGAAATGAAACATTATCAGATAGAAAAAAACGCCCGAAATCGACTCTAGAAGAAGTCAAAGAATTGACGGAAGCCATAGTTTTTCAAGGTAAAGTAGACACGAAAATGACTTTCACTACAAGTTCTATAAATGACCCTACAGATAGTACGAAAATTCAATTTCAAGCTGAACAAATGCAGTTATATACTGGTGAGGGCCGAAATTTGGATAGTCCAGTCCAAATATTAGAACCTGTAAATGTAGCAGTACATTTAACAAAAATGATACGACAAGAGGGTAACGAGGAAATTGAGTTGAAAGCAGTGTCTCTTTCCCCAATAGATATGATTTTCTCTATGCAAAATGCAGCTTTGCTGAATGCGATTCTCTCTAGTATCAGTGATTCACTCCTTGTTTCGTCAAGGGATGACAAAAAAAAAGTACCAATTCAATTAAGTCAAGAAGAAACTATGAAACTAGAACGGCTTTCACTTGCGATGGGCGAAGAAAATGATTGGGAAAACGATGGAATTTCCATAACAAGTGAGGCAAACTCAGATGCCCATAGTGGGAAAACAGGCTTTTCATCAAATAGTATATTGACTTTGTCCAAAGATGCCCAAAGAATTATCAGGATTAATGCAACTGTACCTGAAATAGTTATCACTATGATAAATGATTTGCAAGGACTAGATCAAGCTTTGTTTAAAATCATCGCTCGCAACGTTGTCAGCGGAGCTGAGTTTAAAGTTCCATTACATTCTACATCTGCTTCATATGAATTAACATACAATGCTCATCTCAACGCTAGTTTATTGGCTGATTTCTTTGATATTTCTACAAATCTGTGGGCGAACTTTCTGAGGGAGCCATGGGAGGTGACAATAAGCTCAAAACGAGCTCAGGGAAACAAATTTAAATCAAATAGGTACACAACTTTGCTCGACATAGAGTCTCATCCATGTTTCATATCATTTTCAGAGCAGTTTTTGGTAGGAATAGGTGCTGCCAAACAAATGTGGTCGATGTACTCTGCAGCAATGTCGAACGCATCATCAATGAAACAAATAGAAAATGGGAGCATGGATACCGGAATAAACATAACAGAAACAAAGAATAGGAAAATTCTAGCTGCTAATGCTGCTAGGGCATTGGTAACAACAATGCCATATGGTATAAATAATCAAACAGGTTTGACTGTGGAGTTTTCAATGGATAATGGAGAGAAAACGACAATCAGTGAACGACATAAGTGCTCAACAGGAGATATCAAGTTCTTTCGATTCGAAAGCCCACGGGTGCAAGGTATCGGTGGGAAAAGAGTTTACGGACAAGACGTTCAGCATTTCCGATCTTTGAGCATTTTTATTGGATCAAGTACATTACACTTTTCTCATATTGATGCGGAAGTAAATCGACCTCGTCATGCTCATAGACTGGAAGGGGGTCAATTTATTTTCACTGAATTTGTAAATACCGGTAAAGCAACAGTAAGTATTTCCCACAAAATCACTCGTATTTTCTGTCGTTTGATGAAGTTCTAACAATGACATCGATCGAAGATTCTCCATTTAAGCAGCCATGTCCATGTTTATAACTGTACAAACATACCCTTCAGTATTGCATTACAGAATAGTGAAGGCATAAATGACGTTGGCGTTTGCCATGGTAAAACAAGAAGCAAATTTGTTGGAAGAACACGAAAGAATTCAATTCAAAATAAACATAATGATGACATGATGCCGACAAAGTATCCTTCCAGTGTGGGAATACCAACTAATTTACTTCACAATTTTGTGATTGATACAGAAGGTATTTCTGATTATGCTGCGACAGATCTTCTTTTTTGTCCCCATTCATCAGATAGGGAATTTGACTTCGAACGAGACACACCTCCCAGAGCATCCACTTCTTTGGTAGGAAACAGAGGTTCTTTCCGATGGGGAGCTCTTTACCTACCATCTGTAGCTAAATTGGTCGAAATTGGATCTGGCAATTTTCCTGCATATTCAACGGAAGTGGCATGTTTCATGCCAAGGGAAGAAATGCACTCTCGTCCTGTGGGAAAATCAATATCTATGAATCACGGTGACTACATTTGTATACAAATATCGATCAAGGTGACCTTAGTAAGTCAAGCGCATCCTTTTGTAGAAGTGTTCATTCAACCAAGAACTATTATAGAAAATAAGCTTCCAGTCAGCATCCTTGTCAGGACTCCAATGCCTTTTACATTCTCACCACCTGATGAAAAGGGATTATGTACGCACAGTCCGTTTGACCTTCATGATCACGTAAATCATCGACTTGAACCACAACAAGCCATTGAAATTTTTAGCCCTGGGTCATCAATCGCAATAAGATCCATGTGTGCAGTGAGTGAAACTATACATTGTTTTTAACGTTCAAATCTTAAATAACCTTCTACTTGTATTACTTTGCGAAGGATGGACCTATTGCAGGCGGCGTTACAGGATGGTGTGAAGATGTTGTCGATATTCCTTTAGGAGTTGGTCTTCAAAGTAGATTGGAAGATCCAATTCGTTGTTTATTTCCTTTCATTGGGAGGGAAGGTGAATTTCTTACTGGAGGAGGTAGTGAATTTTACATCATGGAATCAGAGGGATACTTGAGCAAAAAAGAAAGTGTCAAGGATATTTCCTTGCAGATGCCAGAAGATCATGTACGCACAATATTAATTACTGTGAATGACTATGTTGTGGACCACACCGGTCGCATATTACTGGAACCGAGCGAAAAGGAGAATCTTCTTTCTGACCTCGACAAGCGTAGAAGGGACTTATCTAGAAGAGCGTACGAAAAAGCATTTTTACCTTGGAGTGCCTTCGCTTCCTCAAAAAGAGGCCAACGAATAACTCTTCTACCAGACGCATCAGTGCCTATACACTTAGTTGAATTGACTATCCGTAGTAACAACGGCATGAAGAAAAGCCTTCCATTTCAGGTAGACAACTTATCTATTTGTGAAGGAGGTGTCGAATCGAGCGCAATTCTACTAGAGGACCACAAGACTTCTGGATTCTTTGCCTACCGACGATTAAGGAGTTTTGGACAATCTGAAGTCCACATTATACCAGAATTTGTTGCTTTCAATGGAAGCTCCGAAAATACTATTGTAATCAAGCAACCTCAAAGTAATCATGTGGTAATTGAACCTGAAAGTATTGCTCCTCTTAATAGAGATCACCTGAAAAGACTTATAATTATGATAGAAGTTCTTGATCTCTCAGGATCAACCGCTCCAATTCAAGTAGACGAATTAGGTATGAGAATCTGTGTTGTGAAATCAAACAAAACAGGAACTCCTCTTGGCTCAATAGCAATTCAGACCGTTGTAGGTGGAAAAGATTCGCGATTAGTCATAAAAGTTGGAGCTGTTACTTTTGGAGGCAAAGAAAGAATCAGCGAAGATACTAATACTCGTGATAAAAAAATTGATACTCTTTCAGATGACTTTTTGCGATTTCGTGTACGTTGGACCGAATTAAAGATATCATTAAGTGATACTTTACTATCTCAAGAGCCAGAAATGATAAGAGAAAAGGGGACGTCAAAAGTCTCGAAGAACATACACGATATGGCTTTTATTCAGATAGTGTTTTGTAACCTCACTATTGGTGAGTACTACCTTGTTTTGATTCTAAACAACTTTGTTTTTTGAAGTTCTTCATAAGAAACATTCTAATCATGCTCACTTTGCTTCTTCTCTACTTATTCTAGATTTTCAGCGTATATTTAAGGAAGATGGACATGGTCCCAGACAAATTCAATCCCCAGAACGATCTCAGCTTTCTGTTGTTATCAATAAGATGAGAATCATTGATTGTCTCAAGAATTCTAAGCATCCAGTTGTACTTGATGGATTCACAGAAAAAAGTGTTTTTGATTTCTGTGTGCGATTTCGAGGTCCTATTAATTCTGAATTGATCAAAGTTGAACTCCTGGATATTAATCTTGCATACAGTAAGAAAAGCAAATCAAACACAATCATTCTTAATGCAAGCGAAGATTTTGTTTGGAGATTGTTAGACGTGATGAATAGAATAACAACAGCTATCAATGATCTAGCTGGTTTTGAAATGGTATTGGATTGGAATGATGAATTATGCGAGTTCGAAGTGTCTATAATTGACACTAGTGGCGATGCCTACATCAATGACGTGAACGAGGTAAAATATCAGCCGCCCCGAAGTGACAAGCTGTATGATATCCGAATAGCTCGCGTTTCTCCTATTCGATTGCAATTTAGTTTTCAGCGGCAGCCACAAGGTTCGCGTTACTCTAACAGAGCGAGTTCTGCACCTGGCGCAAAGCTTATGAATTATTTCACTCATAGACTTAAATTCACTATTCAAAATGCTGACCTTAAATTTTCTGGCTACGTAGCAAAAAACATGAAGGGACCCATTGATCGTGTTTTTGATACTTTCACAACTTATTATGTGTCAAGGATCAAAATGCAATTTGTTGGATTAATGACTGCAGTTAGTCTTCAAGATTGGAAGTACTTGACTAATCGTGAGCTTGGCGATGATGAGTTTGAAGAAGGCGATGTTTTGAGATTGACTGGGAATATAGCTGGGAGTTCTGTTGGTTATGTGTTTAAAAAAGTTGGTCAAGGCATTGGAGGGGGTGTGAGTAATCTAACGAATGTGATTGGGAATGAGTTTGAAAAAACAACTGAACTCATTGGAGCAGGTGCTGTTGGTGTAAGGGTTAACAATCTTGTTTCAGGTGTTGGAAATGGTGTAGGAGATACTGTGAAAGGTGGTAAGTGAATTTTGTTCGTGTAGTTCGGAGGTCATATTAATTTTTCAGAATTCACAAATCTTCACATTGATTCTTATCTTGTTATAAAAAAGTTGGAAATGGAGCAGGAAAGATAATACGCGGTGCTGGAAGGGGTGTTGGCCACATAGCTGGGGGTATTGGTGGTGGAGTCTCACATGCAGTAAAAGGTAATTTCAAAGAGGGAGCAGTGGCCATAGGGCAAGGAGTTGGACAAGGTTTAGAAACTACAGTCACAGGTGTTGCTGACGGCGTTATGAATGTTGGTAAAGGTTTATTTTCAGGTGTAAAAAACATTGGAGTGGGTATTGAGGGAGTTTTCACAGGTAAAAAAGGGCCAGCCAAATCGAGAAGAGGCAAAAGATAGTAAGATGTGTTGTCACAATGCCGAAAACAGGGCTATTGAAGTAGTGTTCACTGTCAACGAATGCTTTTTTGACGAGAAATCAAGACAATAATTAATGTGGAGGTGAAACTTAAACTGTATAATCTAATATCAAATGTGTACTCTGGCTTCACGTTTTGCCATTAAAAAGTGAATCATACAAGTCGAATTTGAGCAGGTTCAGACCAAAATAAACAAAAAAAGTATACTGTCAATAAGAATTATGTAAACCTCAGGAATTCTCTGAAATATACTTTGATAACTAAGGTATGGTTTAATGAGAACGCACCGCCTCAACACTTTGTACTTGAATACTGGAAAAACTCGTTTAGAATCTGGCTTTTACATTAGGTACTAGATAAAACCTAATCCTAAGAACCAAAATAAGAAAATAGTGATGATGCTTTGTCCGTATGATAAAACGTGTCCTGAAGAGAAAATTGTATCGGGTCCTATTTTTGGAATACCGGCAGTTTCTGAAACTATAGGAGTAGGAAGAGAGGAAGGTATTGCAGAGGAAGTTGCAGATGGGTTAGCTGAGTTTGTTTCGGATGGCAATGTCGAAGATGCTACAGTAGGAGCGACGCTAGGTGAGTCACTCAGAGCTTGAGAAGGAGAAGACGAAGAAACTCCAGATGGGACATAGCTAGGCAAGTTACTAGGTTTATTTGAAGACAAGCTGGGGGCAACAGTTGACCAATTCGATGGAGATTCAGAGAGAAACTTACTTGGGGGCTGGGAGAAAATCTTTTTGCCTTGTGTTGGGCTAGAAGTTGGCGTAGGTGTGGAATTATCAGTAGCAGATGATTGTGTTGGCTTTAAAGTTGGAGAAAGAGTTATTTTGGTTGCAGGAGTAGGGGCTTCTGTAGATGTTTCCAAATTGGTTGCAGGAGTAGGGGCTCCAGTAGATGTATCCAAAATAGGCTTGTTTGTGGGAGACTTGGTGGGAGACAGTGTCACTGGGATTGGAGCAGGCGTAGGTTCCTTTTTCTTACATTGGACGTTCGAAATGTTAATGTTACAGTCATCTGAATCCAGGTCACAGGTAAGTCCAAATTCAGCTAGAAAATATGTATTCAAATGATTTGCCAAGACATCTTCGTACGTGTCTTCGCCACATGTGGAAGCCAAACAACGTGGAAATTCGATAAACTGATTACGAATCTTGACATCACCAGCATTTGATACAGGTAGGACTTCACTTAGGGCTTGTTCCAGAGCAGGTCCAGGAATAGTGAATTCACCAATCATGTCAAATGAGCAGAGCTGTCCTCCTTTCTCTAGACACAAACGTTCATGATCGATGTATGTGCTATCTGTTTTAAAATCAGTGAAGTCAGTTTTTAGCGAAGCATTAATTTCTCCGGTTGTTGCTGAACAAAGGCCAATGGAGTTCCCCCCACTGAATAAACTTGTACAATCAGCAATGATGGCAAGTTCCGATGCACCCCTTGCAATAAAAAATGGAGAAGTTGGTGGAAGCTGATCCTGTTCACAATTACCACTGGTAGTTTGTCTACTTGGACAATTCACTTCATAGCTCACGATTTCACAATCCATAGTACTGGGGTCACATCTCCCTGGTTCCGGGTCCAAGATATTTACCTGATCGTCTGAACAAGATGGTGGAAAGCAAACTCCCTTATTTTCCTCAACAATATAACCTCTTACTTCAATACCTCCCTCACTGAATCTATGATAAACTGTAGATGTTACCTCACAGGTTCTAAAATTTCTTCGGGCTGGACATGAACTTCTCATAGCAAAATTGGGCCCGCCATAGTTCCAGTTGAGAAATCCTGATATAGGGTCAGAAGGTTGCAACTCGCATTGCTCGTCGGTGCAAGTTGCGTTCCAATGACTCAGAAAAGCCTCGAAACTATCTTCAATTTGATTGTCAAAATAAAGCACGATATCATCACTATTACAGGTTCGATCACTTATCACTTGACCATAACCCTGGCTCAAAGAGAGCAATGTTAAACCGCTCAAAAGTTTCATGCTCCACGCCATTCTCTTGTTTTTTGTGTCTTGATGTATTGAGTCTTGGTGTATTGTGTCTTGGTGTAGATCACCCACGATCGAAATCGAAAATGTGTGCGTTTTTACTTAGAGATACACATGTATTCAAAATCCAATAGAAGCCGATCATTGTAATGAGACATACGCAGAAAATTTCTGTGCAAGCTATAACTTCATACGAATAGACCAATCTGATTTTAAAATAAAATCATACCACAGCAACCTACGATAGAAATAGAAGGATATTTATTATCCACATTCCCTTAAATAACGTCTATCTTCATTTTGCGGGTCAATATATTTTTCATTTTTTTGCATTTATTTCTTTATTTCATTTATTACTCCTTCGTGCCGTCACTTTTTGTTTTTTTTGAATGGTCCATACAGATTCTTAAACCTGAGTTAAAAGTTCGTTATAAATGCGACAACCACAATTTTAAGATGACCTCGACTCCATCATCAAGTGCAGATTTGAAAGATATCAACATCAATTTAGATGCAAAGCGTAAAAAGAAAGAAGAAGCTCGCCAACGCAAAAGAAAGCTCATCGAGGACTCAGGCGGAATACGTCCTCGTGTTTCCAAGGATAAAGACAAAAAGTCAGATGAAAAGAATAAGAGAAAGAAAAGCAAGAAGAAAATTGCAAATTCAACCATAAAAACAACATATTTCAAGAAAGGTGCTGATGGTAAGGTTCAAAATGAAGAAGATACTGGAGAGAACAGTAATACTAAAGGAAGTCATCGCTTTGGAAGAGTCATGGATCAAGTTCCATGTACAAACAAACCTCGGTATTCCACTTTAAGTATGGCTGTTCCTGGAAGTGTTGTTGCTAACTGTCAAACTCGAGAGCTTCGTACTGTTGTTGTTGGTCAAATTGCTCGTGCAGCAGCTGTTTATCATGTGGATGAAATAATAATATTTGACGATAACCTATCAACAACTACCAGTTTTAGATCCGATCATTCGTATAACAGAAGAAATAGGCGGCATCATCAGGTATCCAGTGACCAAAAAGATTCCAAAAGTGAAAATGATCACGATAAGCCTTCCACTCCAAATCTATACAAAAAAGAATCAGAGCCACATACCTTTATGGCAAGAGTGCTCCAATATTGTGAATGCCCACAGTATCTTCGCCGTGCCTTCTTTCCTATGCATCCTGATTTACAATTTGCCGGTCTTCTGCACCCTCTTGATGCTCCACACCATGTTAGAGCTGGTGAACGGAGTAAGTATAGGGAAGGCGTAGTGTTGCAAAAGTCCTCAGCTGCTACTGGAAGGAGTTTGGTGAATGTGGGAATTTTTAAGACACCTGTAGAAATCAATATGACATTGACACCAGGAATTCGTTGCACGGTTGAGCTTGATCCAAAAATATCCTATCTAAATAGTAACAAACATAAGAGTGTTCAAGGTAAAGTCGTGAGTCCTAATGCACCCAAGGAAGATGATGGTACCTATTGGGGGGTAAGTTCAAACATTGATTTTTTTAATTTAGAAACAAAGATATTGCGCGTTTTTATCTGATGTTATTACGATTCTTTTAAAGTATACAACTCGTTTAGCTTCTTCAATTAAAGCGGTGTTTGACGAATGCCCATATGAGGGAGGATATGATTTAAAAATTGGAACTAGTGAACGTGGAGATGTTACAGTAGATGATGTGAACCCATCGTTCGACTTACCCCACTTCAAACATTTGTTGATTGTATTTGGAGGCGTTGCTGGCATAGAAGAGTGCGTTGATGCAGATGAAACATTCAATCTATCAGGAAAAAATAGTAAGCAACTCTTCGACATTTGGGTCAATACTTGTCCATTTCAAGGCAGCAGAACAATTAGATCCGAAGAAGCTGTGTTGATAAGTCTGGCTAGGCTGCGGCCTTTCATTTTAAAAAATGATGAATCAAAATTACATGATAAAGATAACAGCACAAATGAAGGAAACCGAAATGCTGGCGAGTTAAAGAGTGAAAAGAATAGAATGGACGAGATGGAATTCAGCGATGATAATCTTTCAGATGAAAGCAGTGAATGTTGATGACTGAATCAAAAACATGTACCAAAATTAAAAGGTTCAAAGTGCCTTATTCAAAACACTATTTTAAACTACATCTAAACGCCAGGACCTATTTATTTTCCATTACGTACTGTGTTTGATGAATGCAATGCCTTCTACAAATGTACAAAAGTTCGAACGAAACCAACCACCAATTTAATTTTGATCTGATTAAACTCGAATCGTCATCAGCATAGTGGGAAAACAGTCTTGAAGAAGCTCTCACAATAAAATTGGAAACGATAGTGCACAACTTTATTGTGAATTTCTTTAGACTTGAGGATGTACAAGGAATCAGACTTGAAAGACATAATTTAGAGCAACGTTTTATGCTGATAAAGATTTTTGAGGCAATTTTTTTTTGTGACTGTAGCTGCTCTGAAGTAGAATGGTTTAACTACGTTCGTTCCTATCTTAATTAGTTCGTGACAAATATTAACATCACCATCATTGGATAAGTGGCATTATTTTATAAAAAAATGTTAAAAATGATTTTTTCTGTAACTTGCAGTCATTCCTTTTCCCTAGTCCTCACACTCGCAGTACTATTTAGTTTGAATGCAAGCCTTGCACAAATTCACCATGATGAAAATACTGAGCATTTTGTCATCGTGAAGATTGGCGGTTCTTCCATCACGGATAAGGGACAGTTCGAAACTCTCAATGAAACATCATTAACTTGGTTTGCGCAAACAATTAAAGAATCAACTTTGTCGAATAACAGAAAAATTATCATCGTTCATGGAGCTGGATCCTTTGGTCATTATCACGCAAAGCAGTTCGGGCTTTCGAGTGTTTCGAACCCAGGTAAAAAAGAAGAATCCACAGAAATGCTACCCGATTTTAATGAAAGGTTGAAAGAGGGCGTGTCGAAAACTAGATTGTCTGTTCAAACATTACATCTGAAGTTAATATCAGCATTGATTCAGCAAAACATCAACGCAATAGGTATATCCCCGTTTTCCGTATCACCTGTTTATGATAATGATTTAGACTTGAATTTGTTATCTGCGTCTGTCACACACGCCGTGAATAGAGGAATGGTACCTGTCATACATGGAGACGTTGTTTTTGAAAGTGATATTGGAGCTGCGATTCTGGGTGGAGATGACATCGTGACTGGTATAGCTTCCCATTTTGTACAGGTGGCTTCTGCGAGCAAAATCAATTCGTGCCATGAAAATAATGCGCAGGTTGAAGTAGTATTTATCACTGATGTAGACGGGGTTTTTACTTCAGACCCTAAGGAAAATAAAAATGCAGAGCTTGTTCCTTTATTGGAAGTATCTAACCACGGAGGATTGATGCAAATGAAAGGAGAAGAAGTAATTCATGCCTCAAAATCAAGTCATGAACATGATGTCACGGGGGGGTTACAGTCAAAACTAAAATCTGCAATTGAAATCGCAAAGCAATCGGTGAAAGTATCTATAGTAAAATGTGGAAGTATAAACGCTTTGCAGGCGATCAAAGGCGATAAATTCGACGTAGGCACAACAATTACATTAAGGATGAAAAAAGAAATACAGTGAAATAATGAAGAAGAACACTCAAACCCTTAAGCATAACTTAACATAGACAGGAATAGTTATTTCTTTCAGAAAGTCTTTTATAAGCTACATATCAAAATAGAAAACTATCCATCATAAATTTTATTGATAGATTCGTGTTTTGTTAAAAAGAGCATACAGCGAAAGAAATTTCCATAAGCCAAAAAGAAACACTCAAAAAAAACAAAAAGCAAAGAAAAAAATTAAACAACATATAAAAAGAACAAAGTAGAGAATTTTTACAAAATTCAACCCTCAATAAGTTGACAATCAAATTCATATCCATCTCATCGACTCAAAAACACGCATTAAAATATATGCATATTATGTAAGATAGAGAATGAGTGATCGGAAAAACCAAATGTGAGCTCAGCTAGAAGAACAATCGCTGCTTTCTACCAAATGCTCAACTTTTATTTGGAAGTTCGATAGGAAGAAATGCGCTTTCAAGAAAAACCTCAAATCCACAATTGAATTTGTTTCCATTAGTACAAAAACATCATTTGCAATCCAAAACCATTTCTTTTTTCGAATTTTGCCACATGAATTTTCACCTCTCCACGGCGAAATAAGACAATCGACGGCACAAATCAAGGTCTCATCAACAACTTTTTCTTCTTGACATCACGTTGGATTCTCCAAAACGAGAGCACTTCAAAAAATATCTTCCGGCTTGCACTTTTTGGCCATTTTGAAACTCTTCTTCCAACTATTTCGATTTTCGCAAGTCGACGCAAATGTTGCGACTGCGTCCTCTGTAATTGGAAGTATCCTAGGAGCCGTTGAAGCAATGGATGATAGCAGAGATATCAGTGAGCTTACATTTACTGTGCAAGGGTGCGGAAAAGTTGGGAGTACAGTTGCTAAAGAATTAGTCAGGCTTGGAGCCAAAAATGTTCAAACTTGTAATTTGTTCCCCTCTGCTGCTGATATTCCAGGATGCCAATCAATTGATGATTGGACAAGTACGAAATGCGACTTTCTTGTACCATGTGCAAATTCTCTAGCTATTACAGAAGATATTGCATCCAATTTTCCAAAAGGTATTAGATTTTGTGTGGGAGCAACAAATTCACCATTTGCTAATGCCAAGGCCATGTCCATCTTTCTACAAAAAAGGTGTACTTCACAAAACAGAAAGTATTAGCTCAGCCGGTGCAATCCTAGCAGATAGTGTTGAGGTAAGTATGCTTTATTCTGTGTATTAAAGGAACCACAAACTCAAACAACTCACTTTTTATTGTTTCATTAGTGGTTTGATTTAGACCTTTATCAAACAGTAGAAACTACATTAATGTATGGTTGGATCCGCGATATCAGCAGAGCTAAATCTACTGATTTAGCTCTTCACGCAGAAAAAGAACCCTCCAATATTGATAACAAATTGACCAATGTGATCCCCACCAGAAATGG
>Ga0209092_10001561_pt1 | contig 22146 bp, 20 predicted proteins | sample FraStrMetagenome_FD_187446 | JGI IMG/M metagenome (GOLD analysis project Ga0209092, IMG submission 187446) | Marine eukaryotic phytoplankton communities from Arctic Ocean - Fram Strait ARC3M Metagenome (SPAdes) (version 2) | ecosystem: Environmental > Aquatic > Marine > Oceanic | place: Fram... | reverse complement strand
ACCGTAGTAACTACCGTATTTACTACCGTAGTAATACAGTAGTAGTAGTAGTAGTAGTTTTACGTTTAGTTTGAAGTAGTAGTAGTAGTAGTAGTAGTAGCCGTCAATTAGGTACAAGAGTAGAAGTTAATAAAATAAAAGCATACAGTTTAAAAAAAATTAGGTTTACTACTACTACTACTACGACCCTTTTCTAACATACTACGAACCGCTGGCCCCTTGCCCCTTCTCTCCATGCTCGGAATTCGGAATTCCCAAAATTGAGGAATCCTGTGAACGTGAGTTCGCTAAAAGCGAACGTTGAATTATTGTCGAGCGACACCATTCAATTCAAATGTATTTTTCAAATGTCAGCGATACGTACTTTACATTTTTTTTTAATCTCTGTATTTGTTGAGAGCATTACACATTGTACCAACTGGCATTTCTCTACGCTCGAACTTAATATATAGAGAGAGTTAATGCGCATATGTTGTTGCTGTCAAGGATACTTGTTTGAGAAAAAGATATTCAATTTCGGATAGAAAAGAAAAAATCAACTGAGAGCCAACAAACTCTCTATCGATTAGCAAACATAGCACCATGAAAATAAAAGCAATGAGCCGAAGCGCTCAGGCTAGCACACGTGAGTGCATCGGAGACATTAAGAAAGTAACGAGAAACATAAATCCAGAAGCGCAGCCCTTTCAAAAGGCACGTGAGTACACGAGAGCTGTTAACGCTGCGAAGTTAGACCGAATGTTCGCCAAACCGTTTATTGCTGGTTTGGAAGGGCACAGTGATGGAATCATGGTAACCTGTCGTTCGAGGCGCAGTCTACGTCCCGTTGTTTCGGGTGGGGCTGATGGATCTGTTATGGTTTGGGATCTGGCTTCGAGAAGAAATATGCAAGTTTATAATAATGCTCATAATGGTTGGGTCACTGGTCTGGTAGAATGTGGAGGGAATAGTGTAGGTGGCTCGTTTCAGGACGTCCCATCATTCTACAGCTGCGGTACAGATGGTTTCGTGAAGCTGTGGAAATTTCACGGATCCGATGATGGTTTGCCTATCAACACTTGGCGGTATGATGAGGGCGGTTCATTTAAGAGCATTGATCATAGTTGGGAAGATAATAACAATTTTGCTACAGCGTCAGATCATGCTGTAGAAATTTGGGACAGCAACCGGTCTGCTCCAGTACAAACATTTACGAAACTTTGGGGTGAAGATAGTGTAAATGTCGTTCGATATAATCCAGCTGAACGCTGTCTTCTAGCTCATTGTTCCTCAGATCGAGGAATAGGGCTTCATGATGTAAGGAGTAACACAATAACAGGATTGAAGAAGGTTATTTTGAATATGAGAAGCAACTGCCTAGAATGGAATCCGATGGAGCCGCAGAAGTTTGTCGTGGGAAACGAGGATTTCAATTGCTATACATTTGATATAAGAAATTTATCTGAGCCGTGCATGATTCATAAAGGTCATGTAGGAGCTGTACTTTCAGTAGCTTGGTCACCTACAGGCCGAGAATTTGTTTCGGGTTCCTACGATAAGACTATACGAATATTTAATTTTCAACAAGGCACAGCTCGAGAAATATACCACACTAAACGAATGCAACGTGTTTTTTCTGTAAACTATTCTGCCGACACCCGGTACGTTATTTCAGGGTCAGATGACACAAATTTGCGAATTTGGAAGGCTAGAGCAAGTGAAAAGATTGGCCAGATGACCGCACGCGAAGAAAAGGCGAGAAACTATCGTTCGACGCTTGTAAAGAAGTTTTCGCATATGCCAGAAGTCAAGAAGATTGTGAAGCACCGTCGCGTTCCAAAGTTGGTGAAGAAACAAACAAACATTGCCCAAATACAGAAAGAAAGCGCTAAACGAAAGCAAAACAATCGTGTGAAGCATTCAAAGCCTGGCACCGTCAAACACAAGAATGAGCGTAAATCAACAATCGTTCGAGAAGTTTCGTAATGATTTTTGACTATAAGTGCGAAAAAAAAGCAACACTCTACGAATAATATGTGCTTTAAATCGAAATAATGCAAGGATTTTGGATAAATTATCAATCTCGTCAGTGAATTTAGGTTGTAACATAATATGTCGTTTTAAACTCTTGTTCTAAACCAAACTTCAAAACAATGCTTTCAAATGCACAATTGTATATGCATCTCCTCCGTCTTCTTGACTAGCTGGCGCATACTTGTGAACAAATTCTTTTTCAGTTCGCAACCAATCTCTCAATTTATTTTTCAAAATTCCTTTCTCTCCATGGCCATGCAAAAGGAAAACAACCTTTGAGTTCATCTTTTTTGCAAAGAAATTCACAGCCACTTCCTTTGATTCCGACAGATTTTTACCACGCAAATCTAACGTGTTGGATTGGGTTCTGATAGTGACATCACTACGTTTTGACTTTGACATCGATTGGTTTACAGAGCTATCCTCCTTCGCAAGCTGAGCCGCTCTTCGAACGGCCTTGGGTATTGATGACTTTCTTTCATTCGAGGATACCTTCGTCTTCGTCCCAACTTTAACTGGTAGAGTCAATTGATTCCTATGCCGTCAAATACGAGAATGAATCGGATTGACTTTCTTGAAAGTTTTAATAATTTAAAGCATATCAATTTTCTCACCGTTTCATCCTTTGTGTCATCCCTCCAAAGGAAACTTCGATAAACTTGGGTGTCATCTTTACGATGGGTCCTATCCTCTGATATAATTGTCCTTCTTTTGATACCATAACTTCCATTCCAATACTTAATTTGTCATCAGGAGGCAGAGGATCAAACGTTGGCCTAATACTAGGGTCGACCGAATCTAAGACGTCTTTTTTCACTGACTGCAGACTCCCCAAAGAATTCAAGGCGGATTTTTTGCTCGACATACTGTTCATTATTTCCCTAATCTTTTTCTCCTAAAGAAGATCGATAAATATAACGTTAGCAAAATCGAATTAATACTTGAGATACATAATACTAATGAAATATTAATATACCTTTTCATCCAACAGCTTTGTGAATTTCTTCGCTTCTTCTTGCCTAACGCTCTTTCTTTGCACTTCTAGCTCTAGTTTAATATCCTGCACTTCCTTCTTTGCCACAACAAGTTCCTCCTGCTTTTTCAATAGTTGTTCTTGTTGCAAAATAACTTCTTCTCGTTTTTCTTCAAGCTCAGTAAGAAGGTTGCCTAGTCGGCGGGTTTCTTCATCAAGAAGACCTTCTGCTCTATTGATTACATTAGGTGGAAGTTTTAATCGTTGAGCGACTGCTAAAGCGTACGATTCGCTTATGAAATCCGGTATAATTCTGTAGGTTGGATACCCACCGTCAAATTCCATACCACAAACCGTCAATCGAGGATCATCAACAGCGTATTGCTTCAGCTCATAGTAATGAGTCGTTATGATCGCCTTTGCTCCTTTATCAATCATGCTTTCAAGTAATGATCTTGCAAGTGCAACTCCCTGCTTTGGATCCGTACCACTACCCATTTCATCCATGAGCACGAGGGAATTTCTTTTGCAACGGTCGAGAACGTTTTTACAAACAAGTAAATGACCAGAGAAAGTACTCAAGTCTTCATTAACGTTTTGCATATCACCGATATCAGCAAGTATGGGATCGAAAAAATCTACTCGACCAGATGATATGGGCAAGGGTATTCCATCACGACACATTAAACTTAGTAACCCGAACAATTTTAATACAATGGTCTTTCCTCCCGAATTTGGACCAGAAATGATCATACCTCTATTCCCATCTTTTCCAATAGAAATATCATTCGGTACAACATCATTACCTTTTAACAACAAAATAGGATGACGGGCACCATATACTTCAATGACACCATTATCCTCAACAATTGGTATCCGACCTTCTATCTTCGACTGAAATTTACTTTTTGCAATTATGAGATCTATTTGAGCCAAAGCTTTTATCGATAACTCAATGTCATCACGATTACGCATAATTTTGCTACTTAAAGAGCGCAATATCCGAGTCTCTTCTTGTTTAAGCATCAGTTCTATTTGCTTCATTTCGTTGGTTGGTTCAACAACTTCTTTAGGTTCTACGTATACAGTTTTACCCGTTCTAGAAGAATCATGCACAATACCGACAGTGTTTTTATAGGTCGCCTTCACTGGAAAAACGAATCTTCCATTCATTTCGCTGTAGTAACTCCCTTCAAGCATATTTGAAAATTGCGAAGATTTTAAAAGACTCTCAACTTTGCTCAAAACTTGCTTTCGAAGTATAGCGATTTCTTTCCGCAAACGACCAAGTTCAGGGAAAGTTTTTGACGATAGTTGACCTTCTTTATCAAATGCCCCATCAAGTAAATCGAGCAGATCTTCATCGACATAAATAAATTCACCAAATTTAGGTAGGTGCTCAAACTTTTGTTGAATATCTTCCATAGTATTGATTCTATTAATGCCATCAATCCATGAAGAAAAACATGTGATAACCTTTAATGTTTGACTTATCTGTCTGACGTCATCACATTCCAAAATTGCACCTTTCTCGGCTGCTTCAAATAAGGGTGATATATGCAAATCGGTATTAAACGCCGGCGACTGAGTATCAGGGTATTCTCCACCGATTAAGGCATTATATTCTCTCAATGCATCATATCGATCAACGCAACCAGAATAATCTGACGAAGTAAGAGGCATATCTATAATCATCATTTCGTCACCAATATCACAATCCAAGCTATTTCCATAACTATCCGTTGCTGTTAATACGATAGATCTACCTGCTTTAGTCTGACACATATCTGCAAGAGCGGAAAGTACTGAGGGATAATCCACAGTATCCAGACTCCTTCTCACAATATCAACCTCCTCGTGATCGCTCAACACATCCTTTCTGAACTTCTTAAGACTACTCTCATTGCTACTGATTTCTAAATCTATTTCGTTAGCGACAAAAATGGAACTTTTCTTTATAAATTCCTTGTTATTCGGAGGAACAGTACGGATCCGAGAGAAGCCCTGAACCGAAATTACTAGCAGCACGACGACACTCAGAGCGAACAAATAAAGATTACGCCTATTTCTCACTACGGACATTCTTTATTACAATTTCTACAGCGTCTTTGCTTTGGTTTTGGTTTTGGTTTTGGTTTTGATTTTCTTTCCCTCGTGTATTCATCCAATTGTAATCCTACCATTAAAATTCAAAATAAACTTTTTCTTTTTCGGTGTAAAAACTTGAAAACCTATAAACGTCAAGCAAGAAGCATGACGCAGAATCCAGTCCGCACAACAACTGCAATTCCTCTTTATTTTGGAGAATCTGTTTCTTATACATAATAAACGTGTATCCTATACTCATAATCGTTTATGTCGTTAGCAAATAACACGCACTTGAACGCTCCCAATAGCTCTCCCAACATATTTTCAAACCAAACACAGGAAACATTACAACAAACATTACAACAAACGTGATGTGGGCTGAAGCTGAAGCATCCAAATCCAAATCCAAATCCAGACCGTTGTAACACCAAATTCCGATGTCTGATACCATAATGACACAAATCTGCATATTCCTGTGCGTATTCTATGCGACTGCTACAGCATCTTTCTCACTGAACTCGGCAACGATACGAACATCATCATCATTATCATCTTCATCCGTTTTGAATGCCAAGTATTCCCTCGATGAGGCAACGAGCATACTCGCGGCACACGATGCTGAGCAGATGGCATTTACTAGACAGAGCGCTGGTTCCTTGACGTCTGGAGAAGCAGCTAGTAAATTTGTGGATGAATACAGTGGTAATATGGATGATCTTAGAGATGCCGTACGGACGATAGTTGAGTGTGCTGCCGAGGAGAGGGCGAGCGAGGACGTCTCATCTGGTAGAATTATGCTAGGTATTTGCGGTACGTCTGTGGAGGAATGTATAGGTTGTTTGAAATCTTGGGTGACGAGTTTGGATCTACCGAGGGGTTTGTTACATGGTGCAGATGTTGCGGGTGTGCCGATAGATACTGCTACGTTCGGAAGAGCGTTTATAAAATACAATACTGGAGGGGCCATGTCGTGGAAAGAGTTACGAGAAAGTGGGAAAGGATTCGATGCCCTATGGATACCTGGAGATGCTATGCTAGAAGGTTATGATGGAGATTATAGAGGTGTATATTTGAATACTGAATTACAGGATGATGTTTTCCGACAATATGGATTGTTGTCGCTTAATCTGTTTGATTGAGTAAATGCGCTTTCAACCATCTTCATACAAAGTTTTAAATTTCCATTTATCGGGCACGCGTCGTAGATAAATAAGGTTGCTCAGGGATAGTCTCTCTATGCACAGAATCCATGAAAAAATATTGAAATTTATTGCTTAGAGCATACTTTTATCTAATTTTACACAAGACAGAAATGAAAACTATCAGCACATTATCTACCTCCTAACGCGCTTATTGGCAGCATCCGCCGCCACTTCATCGAAAATATTAGCGGAATTGTCTTCTTCCTCCGCGTCACTGCTACTTTCCACTGAAGCTTCCTCGTGAGTCGACATGCTGGCACGACCATCATACGTAATTTGTGTCGTCCTTTGACTCCTACGCTTACCCGTAATACTACTTCCACGCGTACTCGTAGAAGCGTATGTGCGACTATCATTGGTGCTGTAACTATCTCGTTTCGATGATGACGACGACAATGGTTGTTCCGTATGAGTCGACATACTGGCACGGCCATCATATGTAACTTGCGTTGTCCTCTGGCTTTGATGTTTACCTGTAACACTGCTTCCACGCGTACTGGCAGAAGTGTACGTGCGACTATCATCGATACTATAACTATCTCGTTTCGACGATGATGGCAATGGAGACCCAGACGATCGATCATCTTCACTTCCACTTCCTTCCGGCAAAGGCGACAAGTTGGAAATACTCGTGCGAACGCTACTCGCAATACTAGATCTCATAGCAGTAGATCGACTCGCAATACTAGATCTCATAGCAGTAGATCGACTCGCAATACTTGACCGCAAACTTCTTCTACGATCTTCTGCGAGGACCGATGAACTGCCAACGGACGATCGTCCATCCGCTTCCAATTCGGACGAACTCATCGACGACTCTCCTGCGCTGGCATTTTTGGACGTAGCACGCGATATCATCGACGAAGGCAATGACTCTTCTTCTCGTCCCTCCTCTCCAGTGATATCCGAACGAAAAGTCGATCGACTTGCATGACTTATTGGAGTCACAGCAGCATTGCTACGTAGTTCCGTAATATCATCTTCTTGTTCCTCATCCGTGAAACTATCTTGATTTTGATTGGCAGTCGCATTACTATTTCTGTTTCTTCTCTCCTTCTTTTTCGCAACACCCAAGGCCATTAAGAATTCGTCAATCGCATCCAAGTCCTCCTCCAACACTTCCTCGTACCGTTTATGTTCACGAATTTCCTTATCCTTGCGTTCTACCATACTAACAATCTCCTTCCTCAAAGCACTGTTCAACTGCTTGACGACTAAACCACTGTATTTCTGCATCACTTTTAAAAACGACAACCGCCCTCCAAGTAACAAATCATTTTCATTATCATCACCGTCATTGCGGTCGTCATCTGAAAGAAATGCAAAACGAATACCCTCCTTTACAAACATCATCAGCGCATTCAACATAGACGAATCCTTAATTTTCCCCGACATTCCCAACGTGCTACTTAACTTACTCGCCAACTTCAACAACGCCTCAAACTGTTCTTCATGTCGCGTTTCGGCATGTTCGAACGCTGCCATCTCCGCATCCGTCGGTCGTTGACTCTGCGGCTCCATCGGTTCACTATCCATCCATTTTCCGTATACCGATCGTAGACAGGCCATGTGCGCCTCGAGGAATCGGACAGAGTTCTGTTTCTTGACCAGACGACTGGCTGAATTGAGGAAGGCAGCACAAGCCGGCCCGCTGCCGGTAATGTGTGACAGAAGTATCCCAGCTTCTTTACGGTTGGCAGAGTTCCAATTTTGAACCAGTGGTCGTAACAGAGGTAACATCAAATCCGTTTCTAACTTGAATGTTTGGTTTTGATTGATTCTATGTAGCTCATGCTCATGCCCATTTGGATCCTCGAGCGCACGCAAGTCATATTCAAACGCACGAAAGATGCGTGTACTTTCACGTATTAGATCCATACTACGATTTTTATCCAACTGCAACGAATTCAACAGAGAACTCTCACAAGATGCCAAGGTATCTGGATAAAGCTGTCTCACATCGGAATGAAGTTTGTTGAGAAACAGTAAGAGTGATCGTACGTGCAACGGTAAGGCCGGGTCATCATCATCTTCCGCAAGTGATGATAAGGATGTAGCACTAGAACGGTGCAATATGCGACAGGCTTGTAAACTACAATCCAGAAGTTGATCACGAAGATGGATCAATGCTTCTGCTGCTTCTTCATTCGACTTGTCGGAATGACTTGAATCAATATTCTCATCTGACATGACAAGACGATGTTTCCACAATAGTAATACGTAGAGTATCGATAAGAGTTCTTTGATCAGTGAACATTGCTCTACTGTTAAATTGACTGGTTGTTGCATCGTCGTGGACTCGTCATCAACGTGATCAGGATCTTGCATGTCATGGAGTATCTCTTCTAAACACTGTTCGATACACTCCACCAAATCACCATTCCCCAAACTATCCTTATCTTCTTTATCATCAAACCAATGCTGTGAAGGATCACACAAGTCAAACGCCTTACACATTGCATGCAACCTCCTCGCATGACGTAATCGATCCACTACAGCAGCAGTCGACGGAAATGTCAAACCGCGGCGACTCTCTATCAACATAGCTTGTAAACCTGCCTTGTGTTGCGAATAATGATTACTCCCACTGCTACGGCCACTACTGGTGGTTGCTTTGGCAGCATACAACAACAACGCCAAACATCTACCAATGGCACCCAAAGCATCTTCATCAGCAATGACAATCTGTAAGCTCTGCAATAGCGCGTTTATTAATAACCTCACATGCTTTTGATTACTCGTAGCATACAACGATTCCACAGGAAGTAAACTCGGTACCTCACATAACCAGGTGATACACTGAACATCAGTCGTAAACTGTCGTAGTAATATCGGTAACGCTGGAATCAATGTATTCGCATTGCTAATGGAAATACCACCCTCATTGCTCGAATGAAACTCTCGACAGGTACAACATAGCATCCGGATAAGTATAGGACCTTTGGCAGCATCGGCAGCATTTGAGGCTGTACCTTGATCAATTAACTTGGCCGTATTCCCACGTTGGATGCAATTAAGTACTACGTGTGGGTCGCGCAATAAATGGGCGTATTTCGAAAGGTTCACTAGGGAATGGACGATGTCATCTGTTTTGTGGTACGGGATTTTGTGAGTTTGAGTGGGTGAAGTGGTGATGGTGTCGGTGAGAGTATGTGCGATCCAACTGGCAATGGCATCGAGTTGGGTACATCTGTTTTCACGTTCGTGCTTGTTGCTGGAATCATGAGTATGAGGATCCTCCTCAGGTTGATCCTCATCAAACTCTTCTAACTGTTCCAGCACAAACTCCAACGCTACTACACGCCCTTCTTCTGTCAATGCTCCATCCATTGCACTCACGTTCACCTTTTCCCATAGAGCATCATCTTCCATAACATCCAAACATCCCAATGTCAACAAGCACTTTAAACAATGCAAGGCTTCCGTACTGACCTTTGTGGAAATATCAGTGACCATATCCACAAGACGAGGACAGAATTTGATTACAAAGGGCGTCAGATCCTCTACACGCTTCTCTTCTTGCTCTTGCCGTTCCTTTCTCTTATTTCCCTCATTCTTATTATTATTTCCGTCCTCCTCCAAATCATTATCAAGATTACGTTTGTTGTTATCATCATCCAGCACAGTCAAATACCGTATCGCACGTACCGCTTCATACCGTACATCTGCACACTTATCACTCAAGGACCAACCCAAATACTTCAACCATTGCGATTTTAATAATTCAGCAGGTACATTCCTCACATACCGACCCAAGCTACGAATACTCGCAGCTCGTATATTTGCATTGGCATCCCGATATCGGTGAACGAATACACCTTGAAGTATTGTCACTTGTACATGTTCCATGGCAAATTCTGCTTTCCGTCGCAAGGAACTGGATACGTTCAACAATGCATCACGACGTTCGCCTGCAGTGCAAGCATCTGCTTGGCGCACAGCTGTGGCACGTTTTTGCAGCGTTGTAGATCGGTTGTACAACAAGGCACAACCCAAGGTATACGCTGCTTCGGTAACAGCTAGACGTAGTTCTGGTTGGCCTACTCCACACAGAGCTGACAAGTCAGTACAGAGGGTACCACAAACTTCCGGTTGGGTATGGAGGTTGTAGAAGAATTTCGTAAAATTAGGAAAGTGAGTTGGTAGGTAGAGGAGTTTGGTATTGTAGGTATCGCGCATTCCGTCTACGACGAGAGTGATGATGTCTTGCCATTCATCTGAGGACAATTCGGCAACCGGTATGTAGGAGTTTGCATTGTCAGAACTGGAATTGGCGTTGGAGTCTAGCTGTTCCTGTTGTAGAAACATATCACGGAAGCATCCAATACTCTCAAATATCAATTGGTACATCCGAACGGTAGCAAGATTGGCATCGTCTCGATAAAGTTGAAGCCAGGCGGAGGATACGGCTAAAATGTCATCGGAGTGTATGAGTTGGTATAGTAATCCATCTGCACCGTGCACACTCTGTGAGGCAAGATTGACAAGGGTTTTAGATAAGGCTTTAGTGTTGGATTTGGATTTGAGTTTAGTCCGTTTCTTGGCTACAATTTTCCTTGTAGGTTTGGTAGCAGTGGATGACCCCGTACCTTTCGCTTTGTTGTTGGCTTTGTGTACTTTGGTTACGGCACGTCTGATAGGAGCGGATGACGACTCGTACCTAAAAATCGTAATAAATATGCAATTATTAGGAAATGCAAAATGAATATTTGGATTTGAAGAGGAGTGAAAGGAATTATAAAATCAATAATGTGAAGATACTTACGCTTCTTCTTCATCCTCTTCTTCGCTGCTACTGCTGTCCTCCTCCATCTCATCCTCATCCTCCTCTTCCGACTCCTTTTTCACTCCTCGTTTCATCGTCATACTGGTACTTCGTTTCCTCCCACGATTACGTCCACGTCCACGTCCACGTTTCGGACTCTCCTTCAACACCGCTGCGGTCGCCTCATCATAAATGCTGACTGCTTTCTTACGCGAACGGGAACTTCGTCGGGTTGTGTTCTCATCTGGACTCACGCGTGCACTGACTTTACGTGCTACCATACTAGAACATGTACGCGGTGTGTGTATGTGTAATTGATTGCAGTAGGAATGGTATTATTGTGGAGGGTGACGCTGCTGTCCTCGGATTGTTTGTGTGGATGGGTTATTTATTTATTTCGATTTGCAGTGAGATGAGATGAGAGATGGAAATTGGATTCTGTGTGTTTTGTCCTTACGCGCCCGTCTTGTGTGTTCGCTATTTTAGCTATTGGGAAGATTTGAATGGGGTATGGGAATGTTTTTCTTCTGTGGGAAAGACACTTCTCTGTTTATACCAAATGAGCACTTGTAGATAAGCAATCTTTACAAAAATTTGTACAAGCTTTTTATATACATTCGCTGAGTAGTTGGTGAAGTTAAGTGTTTGTTTGAGGGAAAATCTTTGAAATATTGATGTTTTAAGCATTTTAGTGCTGAAATGACTGTTTTATAGCTTACTATAGTATTCTGCGACTGCGACGATAATTGTGTAAAATCTTATCAATTCATGTATAACTCTCTTCTTGTGTATATTTAGAGATGATCGAGCTCTCATTTTTTGCATGAAGATTGGCACCCGATTTATTCCAATTAATCTTTGCACCCGCCGAAAACTTTGTACAACATTTGAAATGCACAAACTAACGTGCGGATGTATTTTGCGTACATATATTTGGGATAGTTCCAGAATTATTAACAAAATCCAAACCCCCACGTTTTCTCATAAAGGGTGCTTTGAATGTATTATAACATTATATTGAAGTCGGTGATATTACTAAATTAACTTTTTAGAAGTTTGATCGTAAGCAAATTTTCTCTTTCTGTCAATCGTTGCAACGTCTGCATTGAAGTTCTTCGCGTGTACCCCTTCAAACGAATCTGTGTTTCCGTCGAGTACCTTTTTCCATGCCTCTTTACCATCGACCGACATGTTGCTGTTCAAAATCATGGACGATCCATCAGCACTCATTACAGATACTCTTACATCTCCTTCACCAACGACAATGCCATCGTCAGATTCGTCTATTACATTGTAAATAATTGAACCCTAATTAACGATCAATTGAATTGAAAGTTAGAATTTGCACACAAGTAATCATAAAGCTATGTGAGAAGTGCACTTACCTTTGGTGCAAAGATCTTTTTTGCCGTGCAATTGACAATAATTGCACCTGTCGCTGTAACATCTGGACAATTGACACAACACAAGACCGAGTCAGTTATGCTTCCAGATTTAATGTTGCAGGAAGCGATGCTAGACTTGGGACAAATGGCCGCTTCAACACCAATATTGGAATCAGAGCTTTGCTTAGTCTTTACACCCAAAAACTTTCGTAACAAATCGGAATTTTTGTCAGTATCGATCAACTTCAGATTGTTTGTAGAGTAAAGCTTGACCTGTCCATAATCCCACCAACATGCATTGTCGCCAACATCTACCGCGCCAAACATTCCCATGTCGCCAGAATTACTATCAAGGAAAGATGCCTTCATTTTGCTCATACGCTTATGGTGTTTTATGCATTTATCTTTATCTTCACCTTTGTCACTCATAAGCTTGGCATACTCGGCCTCCGGAAGTGTAAGAGGCATCCAAAAGTGGGGGTCGGTATCAAGCTTGCCCTCCTTTGCATGCAACTCTTCTTTATACTCCTCGCACAATGCTTCCAAAATGGCACTCGAAACGCTAAAGCTTCCCAACGATGGGCCAACACGCTTTATTTCTCCCAAAGACGAAAGCATTGATACAGCAGTGGCATGGTCGACTTTTTCTACTTGTGCACTCTCCCCTGAAGGCATGACAGCAATGACTCCATATTTGTCCAACCCACGTTCCTTCCATTCCTCAGGTGTGGGCGCCGTCTCCCCCAGAGCGCACAAAATATCTACATGATGACTAGGAGAGTATTCAAATGCAGCAGATGGAATGAACACTTGGTCTCCCCAATAAACACTCAAACGTCCCTTACGCGAGTGAGCGTAGACACCCGTCTGACGAATAACGGCTTCAAGAACGGTCATCGGGGCTGACACGCCGTTGACCATGTGACAAATTGGGAGCTTCACAGCAGGTTTATTATTATTTTCGGACGCCGGAAGCGGTGCTAGCCTCGTACCTTTCCCTGCCGTATGATACAACGCGGCACTTATTTCTCCTTTTCCCAGCAAACTGGCAACGTCAACACCGTACCGCTCTTCTGCAAGTCGACAGGCCTTTTGATAGGCATACAGAGTACCCAACCCATTCCCTGCTCCTCCTTTAGCCCAATCTTCCGATACACCGAGCACAATCGGAAAGGATCCACTGATAGCTCCTTCATCCTTTGCACAAATGCCACTTCCCAAGCGCTCCATCCAGTACGCGGCTTGGTAGTCATCCGTAGTACAGATAATTGTAACATCATACAACGATCTCTTTTCCGTCATGGCCTAATCATTGAAGTATCAGTTCAATACAAATATCAGAAATTGCTAGCAATTTTTTTGGCAAATGTTCACTTCTAGAACTTAAAAAAAATGATGTTTGTTTACCCTCATGTCATTTATACATACCTCAACGGCAGCATCTAACGCAGCATCTGTCATCTTGATGGTCGTTCACAACAATTTATTATTATGAAACTAAGTTTTAAATTAAATTGTATTAGTGGTATTTATTGTGATGACTTTGGATCAATGTGAATCTTAAAGTTTTTGAATCTCTCTGAGAAAAGACGCGTGAGAAAAAAAAACGCGTGTCAGATGTCAATGAGTCAAAGAGTCAAGAGTTAATCTACAAGTCCAAGTCCACAAGTCCACATGCACAATCGTAATAAATTACACATGTAGTAAAATATTAACTACCAAAGTTCCGAGCGATTTTCATTACACAATGAGCTAGATAGAGAGAGAGAGAGAGAGAGAGAGTACATTGGATCGAGTTGCTCTTTTGTCACATCGTTTAGATCTTTTAGAAGACATTGAGTAATTCATCTCTGATTTATCTCACCGTTAAATGGGAATCCAGCAAAGCTACATTTGTCATGTGACATGCAACTTGATATGATAAACTAGTTTCGTGATCTGGGACAACCGATTGATATTCACTACTACACATTGAGCTAAATGCAAGGTTGATTACATAGTACTATTTCACTCCGCGAAACAATTAAATTCCTTTGATCGAGTGCGGACATTAGACAGTTTTCTCCCATTCAATATTTTATACAACTTTTCAATTTCCCATCAACGTCCTCCTCGTCGTGAGTCTGCAGTGTAAGAGGAGTGAATCTATTTATAATCTCTCCCATGTTGTTTTTCGCAGCCCTTGGTTGAACCAATAAATGGCCATTTCAATACCGTGTATAAGATTTTCAAAAATATACAAGCGAACATGAAAAAAATATAGATAGGATAGTGCTTGACTATAAATACTCCATTACAGATGAATAACTAATTGAAATTTCGATTTCAGGGATCGAAGAGTGGAAGAACTTTTATGCTAACTCTGGTGAGGAATTGCTATTGAAGATGGTTGAGCCTTTAGGAAACGTGATATGAAGATTAGAGATTAGGGCTTACGTGGATGCAAACCACACAGGATATTTTGAAACTCGTAGATCTCATTCAGGGATATTAATTCACGTGATGCTCCCATTGATTGTTGTATTAAGCGATGGAATACGGTTAGAGCGTCAAGCTTTGGCTAGGATTGTCAGCATTTAAATATGCATTATCGATGTCACATACTGATATAATGAGGTTATTCATTGAAGCTTCCATCAAAACTATGTTTACACTCTCTCTACATACGACGATACTTGAGCAAGTAATCTACGCCTCATAGCTAAAGAAGTGAGATTGTCATGAAAGTTGTGAGCCGCCTCCGATTGTTCTGAACAAGTTCACACCCATCTTTAATTTTATTCATAGAAGGTTTATAGGGAACCTTAGTAATCACTTTCTTTATCTTTTCATCTTTGCAGGTTGGTCTAAAGTCCATGATTTCGCCTGTCTTTAGATTAGGAGTGTGTGTGAAAAAGCATGTCTTTACTTTGGATAAAGTTGACGGGTATATTTCTAAATTAAGCATTGATATTGATGACAAAGGACGGATGCATCGCAAGCTTGCGGTTACATTCTTCGGCGCGATGTGGCATGTACGATCAATTGCGCTAACAGCGATGCTTTGATAATTATATAGCGGTGCACAAAGAATAGGTATTTACTTTAATCTTCCATCATCACATCACGGGAGCTCTAGTGCTCAATTTTTTTCTACTCCCTCGAACACTGATATCCTCAAGTTCTTAATCGCTGAACAACAAACACGGAACTCTCCGAACCTACCGCTTCACAAATTCCTTGAGTTTTATTTGTTACACCAGGAAGTACCTTTCACTGTGGCAAATTTGCACCATGCTTCTTTACAGATTAATGAAGCTAACAAAAATAATTTTTCACAGCAGGAATCACTGAAAAATATTTTTCTGAGAGATGCACGCCTTGAAATGATCTTCTGAAGAAGATGGAAGGACAACTTTTGGATGTGAACCTTGTCAATTAGATACGTTGTGCCATTAGTCACTCAAAATCTTATTCACAAAGTGAAAACCTCACCCTGCTGACCGACTTTCCATCCTAATTTTTCAATGGTCAACCGACTCATTTTATTGTTCAGAACTGAATTTGTATGGTTTAAATGAGTAAATATTATATCTGGGTCGTCATTCCTTTTTTCACCAAGTAGCGACAAGCTCTCTAATATCGGGGGGTGCGGTATTCCTTTACTATCGATTCTTCTCACTGCAATCTCCTCAATAGTAAAGAAGGTTCCATCCAAAAATACAATATCTACACTTAAGCTTTCCAGCCATTCCCTTATCGAACTTTTATTGTGAAGTTTAAGTGTCTCGTCGTATGAATCATGATCAGGTAGAAAGAAAAGACTTCGATATTTACCACGGATAATGATGCCATATGTTTCTCCGTGCTCGCATTCTCGATGAGGTACTCTACTGAATTCAAGGTTCACACCCTTTCCAATATTCACCTTGCTTCCATTTGAAATAATTTCAGGTATAAATGGTCCCAAAACTGATTTTTTTTCAAGCATGTCTATAACCGCTTTGCCAGACACGAGTCTTATAGATTTACCAGGCTTGCCCATTACTTCCCTTCCAAATAAACCTAATCCATCGATATGACCCAAATGATGATGCGTAAGCGTGACTGAAGAAATATCTGATATAATTTCTGGTACTTCGCCGACAAATTTTGAAATTGAATTCGACCAAAGCCGCAACCTTGGAGAAAAGAGTAAAATGTTAGGATCAGAACGTAGAGAAATTCGATGTCAATGAAAAATAGATGTCAAGCTTACTGCCGAGCAAGACTTCTACTTGCTTCAATCAAATGATATTTGCCATCATCATCAGTTATCCCAAGTGCAACTGGAAATAGTTCTTTTGAGTTTCCGTTATGAACGTCCATACACCTAACATTATCAATCATTAATAATACATTACATATCCGATAACAGGTTAGTTGAGTCCTAGGCATAAATCTGCTTTACATGTTAATTATTTCGAAATTCATTCACTCGTACCTCTCACAGGAACAGCCGGCCTGCGGTACGCCACCATCCTGAGCGATCCCAAGTATTGCAACCAAGATCATCAAAATCAATGAACAATATGTTACTGTTTAAAGAAATAAAAGAAAGAAAACTGGAATAGAATTTACGTATGTAAAAGCATCACATGATTCGAAACTTTACCAGTACTCTCGTTGTTTACGGAACTATTCGAGTAGGGTCGGTCACGGCTGGCGTACAGAAAAAAATCCCGGATTGTGATTGTGCAGAGAGGTTAGGGTTATAACTATTTCAAGGGTCTTCTATCTTTTTGTTACGACTTTCAATTTTCTATATTTAAAACTTAAGAATCTGAGTTGTTACGCTTATTCAATTGTTTAACACTATTACTAGCTTGATTGTAGCAACTAATTTGGTGTAGGAGCACAACGCTTTGTGCCTTTTTCATGTTGTTTACACACAACAAAGGTATTGAAGCAGTAGGTGACGTATCAAATCTGTATGCGTTGGCGATGTTGATAATTATGACAATTCATGATTCATTATGATGTTTATGGAGATTGGTTGTATTGTTTTTAAGCCCAAAGAATTTCTCAAGAAAACACTGTCGAATTTAAGACCAACATCACTTCATTCAAAGAATTCTTCGAGGATATGCCCTTTACCTTATGACCACTCATATGATCTTCACTTTAAGACCACCCATACTTGATTCGAGTAAAACCTTTCTTGCATTTTATGCCAGTAATTTTCCAACCACGTTCTTGTAGATCACCTGTGCTCTTCGTATGCGTTCCTCCACATGGGCAGGAAGATCCAGCGACCTCGACAATACGTATCTCTTCATTATCTCGATAACCATCAAATTCAAAATTCTGCGCCAAACGATTGCAAGTTTCATCAGCTATATCCTTTTTCATCATTTCTATTTTTGTTTCGATGTCCTCTTCAATCAAAAGGGAGAAGGCCATCTTCAACATTTCCAGCAGATGTCCTCGTTCTGATGGTCGTATGGATCCTCTATATTCAACGTATGAGCCATCCGCAAAGTGATAACCTTTAGTTGGTGGAAAGTTGATCTTACAACGTGCCATTGCTACATCTACTACGTGGCCAGCTGTGTGGCACTCGGAATTTATCGTTCGAGTTGGAGCATCTACGTACATGCTAACGACGGCACCAGCTTTTAAAGAGTTTTCGTTCACTTCATTACCGTCAACCGATGCATAGTGATGAACCAACCCAGTAGATCTTTCAATTTGAACTTTATCCACTGTGAGAACTATCTTTGTCGATGAGCTTTCTTCTTCAAAAACAATTTTTCCAAGGTCACTTGGTTGGCCGCCTCCCTATTCAAAGCAAAAAATAATTCGCTAAATTAATCAGGAATGGATATGATCTGTTGTTATCCCATTGATATTTTTACCTGAGGGTGAAATATCGTCTCATCTATAATTAGATCGACTGATAAAGACGTTCGTACTGAGTTAAGTTGTAATCAATTTTCTTTTCGGAATTCATAAAGTAAGTAGAGCACTCACACTTCGTATCATTTATCCTCTCACACTTAAGGACAATGGACTTGCCTTCTAACTGAAAGTTTCTAAATCATGATAAATATAATTACACTCCTGAGTATCTTGTTTCTAAAAAATAAAGTATAATACATTCATGTACATCGAACGTAACAACAAACAAAAAACAAACAAACAAACACAAATCCTACTAACATTTGTAAATAGAATTTACGCATTCGTAGATCTTACCCATCATAGGACAAATACAAGCACTTCGTTGCCGGTAAGATACTACCATTTTCGACATTATCATCCACCTCATTTGTTTCGTTTCCCATCCTAGTACACAATGAGTCAAATGTCAAATCAAAAAGAAAAGATGGTTCATAATTCATAACTCAAAACTGATAATGGGGTGAGTCCCGCATCTTGCCTCTATCTTACGAGTTTTGCGTTCTGTGTTCTATTCTATCGGATCAGCACTCTATGAAAACTTCTATGTAGTTAATTTAGCCCCACGACTACCGACCCGCAAACATTAAGTAAAAATATTATTTAGCTATATCATCTTAACGACCACCAAAGACACTTGGCATTCACCCAATACAATTACATGCACACAAACCGACCTCGCCCAATCTCACACATATCCATACATAATAATAATAGCTAAACCATGGCGAAGACTGCGGCATCCCTCCTCCTATCACTACTCCTCACCGCCACCGCCAATGCCAAAACCTCATCGACTGTATCCGTCGCGGTGCTTGGTCAAGGTGGGCGTACTGTCACAAGGCGTACTACCGAAGCCTCAGCCTCGTCATCGCTAACAACTGCCGATGCCGTAGCTGGATACTGGACGGCCTTGCACGAATTCCCACGTGACATGCCAAAGGGTAACCTTAGTACGACTGCTCGAAGGAAGGCCTTAAGTAAGATTAAAGATGTTCACCAGGTACAGGAGTCTGGTATGAGTTTGGTACCGGATATCTTCGAACGTCCTGATGGTGGTGTGGCTGTTTTCTTGATGGCTGGTGATGAGAAGCAGGCGGAGGCATTGGAGGCACAATCGAATATTGCCAAGCTTAACCAGGAAAGGGTTGGTTCGTTCAAGTTGATGGAGTTCGAGAAAGTTTCGGATCTTGTGGATGTGTTCCCTTCGAAAGCGATGAGGGAGAGTGGTGATGAGCTTGGGGATGTTGTGAATAATAGCATGGTTGGAGTGAAGATTCAGGTGGACGATGTTAAGGATGTTGATGAGAGGGTGGGAAAGATTATCAGTGAGTTACAGGCGCGTGAAGGAACTTATGTGATGCATCTTGTCGTGGATCATGGAGTTGAAGATCGCAGAAGAAGGCTTAGTGCTGAAGAGAACGACCGTAACTTAGAGGAAGAAAATGACAATGAAGGTGATGATGACGAGAATGAAGGTGAAGATGACGAGGATGATAACTTCAAATCTATGTACGATATTCAGTATTTCAATGTAATTTTGTGGACTGCACTCGGTCTGATTACGATCCTTTTTTATACTATTGGTCTCATGATTAACATGCCTTTGATGGCAGATACTCTCCTCTTTGGCGAGTCAGCGAAGATGGTTGCAGGCTAGAGTACGTGATGAAACTTACTAGCTCTAAAATTCAATTAAAAGGAACACATATGCCATAACTTAAACATGAATGTTAAGATGAGTATTATTCTAAACTCGCTTTATTGCGCAGGACCCTCGAGGCTGTTGTATTGCTTTGGTCACTTTTCAAGTAGCAAGTGTCAAAACTTCCATCTATCGTTACAACCCTACATAGTTCATTGACCTTTGGAAAATCTTGAATTGAATATTTAGCATCAATTTTGACAAGAGTTACTAACAGAGGATGTTGCACTTGCGTTATAATACTAAACAAAGTTGGTTGAAAAAATTCTTGCTGATAAGCTTGCAAAGTATGTACTTCGAAGTATGGCGTAAAATGATGTATACGAGCGCTTCCTCACCTCTAATAATAATATTTCCTTCCAAGTAGCGACGTAATTGTATCAAAATAAAACATCGCGTCGTATCACCCATGACAGAATATAAAAACCTAAAATGATGTGCACGAGCGGTTCCTCGCCTTTGATAATAAGATTTCCTTCCAAGTAGCGACGTAATTGTATCAAATTAAAACATCGCGTCGTATCACCCATGACAGAAGATAAGAACCAATTAATAGAAGGAGAGCAACGTGTGAAGGGCATTAAACCTGCCAAGGTGGGTAGGGGCTTTGTGAAGGTCAATCGGGATATTTGTAAAACTTCAGCTATGAACCACTGCTTGACACGAATTTTAATACGCGTATCGCGCGGTATGTTGGAGTTAATTATACAACAAGAATCTGGCTCATAACGTCAACATCACGAAATATGGAGTCGAGACCCGTTAGCCGCCATCCATTATATTCGTAATTTCAGTATCATTTATTCACACCGTAAAGGCGCAAAGTGTGTAATAAGTTCAGAACTAAATGCTTTTATAACTTGAATATTTCTCTCCTCCTTTACGTAGGTCTTGAGCCCAATACACCCACGGCCTTTGCGATCCTTCGAAAAAGTCATTACGAAATATTACACCATCAATTCCTCTAACTTCATCGTGGAAATTTGATGAAACCTACGGTAGTCCATTATTGGCAGAGGGTTGCGAAAAAAAATCATAAATACGGGTGCAAATATTCATAATATGTTTTATCAACAGTTAATCGAATCCAGACATCTTGACCAAACCTAATAACAATGAACCCACATGACTTAAAGATCTCTTTACTGATCATATCCATTTTTCTTCAACAAATTGAAATGCACCTTCGACTTGCTCTTTTGTCTCAGCGGAAAATCACCACAGAGCGCTTCGAGTGCAACACCATGACCAATCATACATAAAAACTTCACAATACTCTTCACAGGAAAATAATATTCAGCAGTATCAACAAAATCCAAAAGATGTCCATCAGGATCCAATTTAGATTACTTGCAGTATTGATATCCAACAGAGGTTCCAACTATTTATATATATATATATATATATATATATATATATATATATATATATATATATATATTGAAGAACTTTCCTTGAAACCGATTGAATATCCTCATTAAATATCAATAAACGCAATTGGAGGATAGCATCTTTCCATCTATGCGAAGTTATTGAAATCAGAGACCCCCTGGCAGCATTCCGCTAGCACGGATCAAGCTCATCAATTACAGCTACAACAAATATTTACAGCGCTATCGCTTTACTTGCAGTATTGTTATCCAACAGAGCTTCCACTTATTCAATATTAGGCAAAACATGGAATGCCGCCATCTAAATATTCACTCTCTTACTGCCATTCCCAACTGTGTCCGCAATTCCATCCAAACTAGAAGAACTTTCTAAAGCTGACTCTCCATTCTGCGACGCCTCGCTCGTGGTACATGTAGGGTGACGGGCAGACCTTTTCGAAAGTGGCGTGCCACTGTGGCGTGCCACTTGATCAAATTTAGCAAAGTGGCAGAGGTTTCTGCCACAGTGGCACGCCACTACTCTGCCACATTTGGACAACAAACGCAAGATGTAATATTGGAACCCGGATGAGGAAGACTGTTAGAAACTAAAACCTCACTATTGCCAACTGGGATCTTTAATCCACTAGTTTCTATAATGGAATAGTTCTGTTGCAGCTTGAACTTATTAGATGTAGTTTATACTATATAATAATTGGGATTGTT
>Ga0209092_10001560_pt1 | contig 22162 bp, 31 predicted proteins | sample FraStrMetagenome_FD_187446 | JGI IMG/M metagenome (GOLD analysis project Ga0209092, IMG submission 187446) | Marine eukaryotic phytoplankton communities from Arctic Ocean - Fram Strait ARC3M Metagenome (SPAdes) (version 2) | ecosystem: Environmental > Aquatic > Marine > Oceanic | place: Fram... | reverse complement strand
CCATTAGATCTTTGTCGTGTTTATTCTTTTCAAACCACTCTTTAACACCGAACTGGTGGTGCATCATGTGGATATCGTGTGCCCAATCAGACATTTAGATTACTCCATTTTTTTAGTTTTTCACGTTTAGCATCTGCACAATATTGTACATTAGTCATGTCAATCATGCCTTGCTCTTCAAGTAGTTTAATCATGCATATAACATCGCCCACTTCAGATTCAAGTCGCTCTGTACCCTTGCCGAAACGAATGATCTTTGAAGCTTCAATAGCAGCTTCATTACATTCTTCCATAAAGATAACTAGAAGTTCTTCTGTTGTATTCATTTTATTATTCCTTATAATACTACCATTATACCACATCTTCGGGATATTGTACATCTTTATTTTTAACTAATTTACCTTTTTCAACAACAAAAGACTTTACTACTGAATAGGCATCACATCTAGTGTATGATCTTCCACCGTCAATCATGTGATTTCCGATTTTACGATAATCATGCCTATGCGCAGAATAGTGTAGATCACCATTACCATCTTCAATCATATCAATACTTAGTTCTGCTACAGCAGTATCTGCATTAACAATTGTTACCACAGCATCGTCAGCGAATTGATTCCGATACAAGCCAAAATAGTGATTACCAAACTCAGAGTGAGGTGTCTCACGATAATATATGTCTGCAGCGAAGTCTGCATGTTTATATAGCGCAGTAGTACAGACATACTTAACAGGCACACCATCTTTCTTGGTATAATATGCCTCTGTCTTAGCAATGTCCAATATTGAAATATGTTTAATCATACAAAAAAATCCTCTAATGAAATCCTAGGTTCAGCTGACCAGCCAATGGCATCCAAGATTGGTATAATTGGATCTAGGAAGGTCTTTTCGAATTGCTTGTTATAGTCAATATACTTATCAAGCTGCAGCTCAGGTGCCAGGTATGTCGGGAATGATATGACATTCTCACGAATACTATTTGGTAACTTAAGGTAACAGAACTTGATCTTCTCACCATTTTGAATTAGCTCATGCTTCTTCTGCAGACCTAATGCCTTGATATGATGATTATATAGCAATGCCCCACGTACGTGTATGGGAGTACCTTTTGCATAGATGCCCTCACGCTTACGTGCCCACTTAGTGATATCATTTACACCACGAGGGAAAGATACCTGCTCAGGAGACAGCGTACTGAAGTACTTCTTAAAGGTTGCGATTGCTTTTTGTACTTGCTCTTCATCACCGTTAACGATAACTTTGAACAAGGCTTTTAGTGCATCACGACAAGCGGAAGGTGTAGACGACTTAATAGCTTCGATGCCCATGATCTTGAGCTTTGGCTCTGCGTATTGTACACCTTCATTGTTGTGAACATTCAATATGTAACGCTTCTTAGCAGTCCATATGCCACGATCTGCAATTGCTTCACGTGCCATAACCATGCGAGGAGTATAACAATCGAACATTTCATACAACCGAGCGTAAGACTTCTCGAGCATTGGAAGGAACTGCTCTTCACAAATCTTATCGATGGTTGCAACCTCAGTGCCTGGTTTAACATACTTCTTAACCAGATCACCGAAATTCACATAGACCGAATCAGTATCAATAGCGATAACATAATCAGTCTCTTTGGTCTCACAGACCTTATTCATAAACTGGTTAACTGACTTCTCAGCCCAGCGAATAACAGTTTGACCAGTGAGAGTAATACCCTCGGCAACACGTAGATCAAAGTAACGGAAGTACTTGTTACCGAGTGCACCATATAGAGAGTTAAGCAAGATCTTAATGGCCATTTGCTGGTTCTCATAACGAGATATGTCACGCTCAATGCGAATGATCTCTACCTCATTACTCTTGTCAGTGTTCTCTTTCTCTTGTTGCGAAGCTAGCATCTTCTTCTTGACGATACTACGCTCATTGTAGTAATCAACAATGATCTTAGGAAGAACACCTTGCTTTTCCTTTTTGAAATAGACGCCATTGGCAGCAAGTGCATACTCGCTATGAGAATTACGATGCTCTTCGGCCAATGCAATATCAGGATTCATAGAGCAACGTTCACCTTCGACTACAGTCTCGGGTGACATATTCCATTGAACAATGATGTTAGGATATAGTGAGTTAAGATCGAATGAGGTAACCCATTCGTGCATGCCAACCTGAGGTGGTTTAACATAACCGCCAGGGTAATCGGCTTTGAACTTCTCGCCATTAGGAGGAACGATAACTCCACGATTGGCCAAGTCACGATATAGAATTGCATCCCATATCGCAGTAGTGCCAAGAGTATCGGAGTAGTTAACACCGCCACGGTAAGCCATAGTCAAAGCTAGGGTAATCAAACCCATCTTATCTTCAAGGCGATCTATCAGCTCAACGTCTTTGATGTTATAGTCAATGAACTTCTGTGGATCATTCTTGTACAACGAATGTAAGTCAGTATACTCATCGTATGAAAGCTTACGCTCATTTAGAACGACGTGCGCAATGTGATCAAGCTTGTATGATTCTTGTGGACCATATGAGTAACCGAACTTCTTGAACAATTCAAGATAGTCTAGCTGTGCAATACCAGTGATTTCATAAGCCTGTTGCTCACGACCCATAGTAGTAATGCGACGCTCATTGATTAAGCCCCATGGTGACATACGCTTGGCAACATCTTCACCGAAGAGTTTTGCGATACGATTGACAAGGTATGGAATATCAAAGAATCGAGTATTCCATCCAGTAACAACATCAGGACAATAGATCGGAGATGACCAGTGACCAATGAACTTGACTAGCAATTCATTCTCGTCTTTGCAATGTTCATAGACAACATTAAGATGCTTTAGGATGGTTTCTTGTTTAGACCATTCGATGCAACTCCACACATAGTAGATGCCATCGATATTGTTTTTCATACAAATGGCGGTAACTTCTTTCTCAGCGAGTTGAGGTTCTGGGAAGCCGTCATCAGATGCAGTTTCGATATCAATGCTTGTTACATTGATTACGTCACGATCGAATTCAATATTGTCTGGGAACTTTTCTTGTAGGAACTGGACAACATAGTTCTTGTTGCCATACATCTCTTTGGCACCGATGCCGCCGTATTGCTGTTCACGTTCTTTGACTTGACTCATCTTGTCAAATAGAATAGGGGATACACGCTCGCCATCTAAGGCTGTAGCTGTTCCATTGATATCTTTTTGGTATAGGGTTGGGCCAAACCTGACACGGTCTTCAAACCGATGTCCGTTCTTGTAGCCACGATATAAGATTGAGTTGCCATATCGAGCAACGTTAGTATAGAATTCCAAAGGGGTATCTCCGATTTAATATGTATATTATAACACGCTTTTGCGGGAATGTACACTATTAATTCGAACTAACATAATAATAATTCATAAGTCTCTCCATAATAAAGGTAATGTGCCACTTTTCTGTTGCTAAGCAAGTGGCCAGCTCCCTGTGATTACGCGGCTAGCGCGAATCCAGAAGGTGCAAAGTTATTGTTTGCGTTTAGTAATTTTGACCAATAACGCAGTCATCCGGTAAACTCCACTTCACTACACCGTCCGTCGATCCTAGTTCAGCCCCATCAAAAACATACTAGCCACTTTATCAGATGTGTTCCAAACTTAACTGGACACTAGTATGTTTTTGGTGGAGCTGTCGGGTACTGCCCCCGAGTCCGATCCGATTTCACGTTGCTTCAACGTTTACGATATTATTTATACATTATACCACAAATATGACATAATGTACACATTTATTTTAGCGATTCGCTAAATTCTTTATAGTGTTCCTCAAAGCCAATCTCTCTATAAGTAGCTTCGTGATTACCCCAAAGTCGTTTAAAATATCCTTCATAGCAGTCTTCTATAGTAGCAACGTTGGTATTTTTTAAACCACCCTTTACCATATAGAATATTCTGCATTTATCTTTGAAGGATGCTTCCATTTTTAGCCAACTCTTAATAGTAATTGGCCTATACGTCCTACAAATGGTAGCAAAGCTAATGCCATTAATAGATTCATTCCAGTGTGCGCTAAGGCGATTCTAAGAGTATCTCCTTTAGGCATACCATCTGAGACAAGCATTCCAGCAAGCCAAATGGTACCTGTCGTACCAATATTAGCTCCGAGAACACAAGCAATTGCTGCGGGTAATGGTAATGCACCAGCAGCAACTAAGGCAATAATAGCTGTAGTTGATAGAGATGATGATTGCCACAGTAGAGTCATAATGATTCCACCGAAGAACATATATATGGGATTACCAAGGAACCAATTAAGATGCTCCATATTGCCCATAGATTTCATTCCGCCGGAGAATGTTTTAAGGCCGATATAAAATATTACTAGACCAACTAGTGCTGTTATTATAGGGTTACCTAGATCCATTTTCTTAACCTTTTTCCAAAGCTGCTTTCCTTCATTTTTCATTTAACTTTCGCTCATTACTAATTTCATCATATCAATACGATCTTGAGCTGCAGCCATCTTGTCTAGCTCTAATTGAATAGCTTCAACAATATCACTATGTTCACCGATACCTACTGGATGATTCATATACACTAGTATATTAGTCTTAGCCAGTTCTTGCACGCCTTCAGCATGCTTTAATACCGCTTTATTAATTTGATTTTTCACATGTCAATCCACTTCATCTATTTGTTGTTGTGTAACAATGCCTTCACCAAGTAAACGATGTCTGTTTGCAAGGTGTGCAGCATGTGTTTCTTCTTTTGATCCACCTGTATAAGGAACACAATGTCCTTCTGTTAATAGGATTTCGGTGACAAGTCTATCGTCTTCAGTAACAAAGTCACCTAAGACACGGCCGAACTTGCCTTTCATATCTTCGCCATTTTTATTGATTTGTGTTCTTAGAACGCTTGTTTCTCCAAGCAGCTCCTCTAATCTTGCCTTGGCAGCTTTGCCAAATAGCTTTTCTACTTTATCACTTGTACGTGATTCGGGTGTATCAATACCCATGATACGAACTCGTTCATCTGCCATGATTATGCCAAAGCCTAAGTCAATATCTACGTCAACAGTATCACCGTCAACAACTCGCACGATAGTGCATTTGTATTCATACATGTTATGGTTCCCTTGTGTTTATGTTATTTATACAAGGGAACCATTGTTATTAGAATTTGAAGCTTACACCTACTGTAGCATCTTTATACTTCCAGTTGTCATCAGCAGTAACTGTCACATATGCAGTTGCTGTTTTATGAACCGCATACGCAGCATTGATTTCTGATCCAAGGAAGTCGAAGTTAGTCGCACTTGAGTACGCACCCTTAACTTTAGGTGTCAACACTAATCCGAGCATATCTACTTGTACGCCAGCATCATATGCCCATTTTTCAGTTGTTACATTATATTCAGTTTTACCGATTACTGCTGGACGAGTCCATTCTTCGGCGGCAACACTTGTTGCAAAAGTTCCGGCCACAGCAGCCGCAATGATTACATTTTTCATTTTTTATTATTCCTTTTAAAGTTGAGATGAGAGGCTAACCTTATGGCCTCTCACGTGCGTATTAAGTCGCAACACTTAACATTCAACGGTGTTGAATTGTATTATAATGTGTAACACCTGTAAAGGTGCTAAACCTATTTTTACCGTACATCAATTCGCGTTGACGCCGTTCTAGATCAACAAGATCTACCGCGCTTGCCAGATATTTTTCTTCTTCTGACATTTGCGATAGTTTGTATTTCTTTATTACCCACGCTTTTATAAACTTCATTATTTGTCTTCTTCCAGCTCTTTTTGAAACCGTGCAACAGCCTGATCGTCAAGTTGTGCTAACATAGAATCATAAGTATGACCTGGATATTCTTTAAGCAAGTACCGTGCGATTTCACGATTAGCCGTCAGTTGACGAGATAGTGCAATCGAATTGTGCAGGCTTTTTAGAAGACCTTTTAAAAATTTAAGAATAGGCTTTAGAGTAAATCTATAGCCCTTCGCGAAGTAGTTGAGAGTTATTGTTGTCATTTGTGGATTCCTCGTTTTTTCCAATGTTAATTTTACGAGGACGTTGATCTTCAGGGATAATAACTTTCAATTGAATTGCTAAGATACCATCGATGATGTCAGCTCCGTGCACTTGCACGTGTTCAGACAGCCTAAAAGTGCGTTTGAACTTCTTCGTGGAAATACCACGATGAACGTATTCGCGACCTTTACTAGCATGTTCACCTGTTACCGTAAGCGTGCGCTCATGCATCTCAATATCAATACCTTCTTTACTGAAGCCCGCTACCGCCAATTCAATGAGGTAATCGTCTTCTCCAGTTTTCAAGATATTATGAGGTGGATAATGATCGTGGGCATGTTTAGTAACATGATCCAATTCTTTTAATAGATGATCAAATCCTACAAAAGCTGCAGATGGGAATAGAGTGGTGTTGTATTTGCCTGTCATTGTGTTCTCCTTAGTGAAAAGCAAGATTGTATAGGAACCAGATAATTCTGCATTCCAGAGTTATTTATACAAATTACAATATTAGTTTAGAATCATTTGTAATGATTTTAGAAAACATGGTTTGATATTGCTTCTTAAGAGCATCTACAGGATCTACTACAAACATAACAAAAGTACGCTTAATTTCCATTCCGTTTGGTGCATTAGAATATGCCATAAACGGAGCAAGGCCAAGCGAGTTAGCTTCTGTCGGAATCAGTATAGCCACGTCACTAAGCATAAGTGTATCTTTGTATGACTTACTTGAATCCACAGTGCACAATAATTCTTCGCCCGTAGAGATACGGACAATCTTAATTTCATTCATATTTTTATCCTGTGATAATATTGTAAATTTCTTTCCAGTTCTCTACACGCGGACATAGTCCTTTATAGTCGGCGTTAAAGCCGTGCGCTATCAGTAAACTGTTTAAACCAATGCGTAAACCTAAATCAGCATTTTCTGGTTTATCTTCTATCCAATAGCAGTCGCTATTACGATATTGTTCTAGCGCGTCGTCTTTGTCAGCGCCGGTATCAAGACATACTATCTCTTCAAAGATTGTAGGACCGAATAATTCTGAAAGGTTTTGCTCGCGTAGTCGAGCTGCTGCAGGATCTAGGCTCATGCTAGTAATGCAACGGAACACGTAACCATGTTCTTCGTGCAGCTTACGTACATATTTAACAGCGTCACGTAATGGCGATAGATATCGCATTTGAGCACTTTCGTTAAAATGTGTTACAAGCTTTTTACAATCATTTCGATCGATGCCAAACATGATTTCCATGTCGTACGATGCAACGCCTGGCTGTTGTTTATAGCCTGACTTAATCATCCATTTGGTAAAACCATGAACCCAGTCAACTAAGACTCCATCACAATCTGTTAATATTACTTTTTCATTCATCATATAAATCTCTCCTTTTTTTGATTATAGTGTTATTATACCACAATCAAGCAAGGATGTACACAGTTATTTTGTAAGATATTGTAAATAGTTGTAACGATGTGACATTTATATCACATCATTTATTGCCGATATTGTACTTGGGACATAACTCCCAGTTCGACTTTTCTTTATACGAAACAACTTTGATTTGTCGCAAAGGCGCTTTTGTCAATGTTTCTTCCATAGAGAATTGGACTAGTCCCCAATCACTCAATAGAGTTGCAATGGTATTACGTCTTTGGATATCGTTTTCTAGCAGGTTTGATGGCTTACCATCTAACAAGAATAGCTCTTTAAAGTGGACAATAAAGTATCGTCCTTGCTTATGTAGGATATGACAAGACTGAAACAGTTTGTTGTCATGACGTGAAGCCACGCCGATCCGTGTTAGAGTTTCTCGTACCTTTAGAAAATCGTCTGGTTCGTTGAGGGTTACTTCTAGCATTAATGCCGGAGTCCACTCTATGGGTTTACTTTCTTCCACCTTTGCTCACCTTCATCCTTAATTCTTCAATCTGTTCATTTGATAATATTGTCAAAACTTGGCGTGCTTTTTCATTGCTGTAGCCATAATATTCTTTAACAACTTCTAAGTTATTAGGATTAGTCGGTTTAGCCCATTTGGCGAAACGTTTCTTTTTCCTAACACTATTTATCAAAAAAGAAAATTGGAGTTTAGAGTCTAGGTGATGATACCGATTCATCTCATTTGCGAGTAAAACAGTATCAGGAAAGTATGAAAGGGATCTGTTGATCATAAAGGCAGGATATGCCTTTTCAGTTAGATCATCGACCATGACATTCTTTTTGGTGGTGTTGATTGCGTTAAGAAATTCAAAGGGATTCATCGAGTATCCTTTCACGCAGTTCGGTAGTAGACCATTTATGATTACGAGCATTGTAGTATATTTCAATACCGATTTCACGTGCAGTAAAATCTTCATTGCGATACTCATTGCCAATAATACGAATATCTATATTATTATTCATGATTAAAGAATATAGATCATCTTCAGTCTCATAAGGTATAATCTCATCGACATACCTACAACCATCAAGTTGAACAAACCGTTCATACATTGACTGAACAGGTTTGTTCTTTTCTTTGCGATCTATACTTGGATCTGTTTGAAGTGCAACAATTAAGTGATCACATTGGTTACTTGCGTCTTTAAGCATTAACACATGACCAGCATGAAACAAATCGAATGCACCTGCTGTGATACCTACTACTTCCATTCTGCACCTGCCATAATCTCAGTCATACAAGCAACAACATTCATTTCATGATCTGCAACAAATGCATTCTTGTATTGATAGTCAGCAAGTATGATTACTACTTGAGGAATAGATTGTGGTTGAAGGTGGTCTGCCATCTTATCGTATACTGCACGAAAGATTGCATGTGGTTCGGTATCAATATTGTTAACTACCCACTGACGCATGCCTTTGAAGTCTTTGCCTTTGAGCTTTTGCATTAGTGATTTGACATTGTCGTCACCTAGATTAACTAGGACTCCAGCATCAATAGTACCACTAACAGAATAGCGCTGACATTCATTCAAGACACGACGCCAATCGGGAAAGTAACGTTCGACAAGTTGTGCAAGCACTGCTTTATCAAACGTAATATTCTCGGTTGTAAGAATATCCATGAGACGTTTATAAAACGCACCAGCAATCGCTGGCTTTTCACCATTGGGAATGGCAAACTCATAGACAGAACAACGAGAATGAAGTGGCTCAATGATTCGATTCTTAAAGTTACATGTCATAATGAAACGACAGTTACTAGAGAACTCTTCAATGAAACCACGTAAGGCGGGTTGGGTTGATTGAGGATTAAGGTAATCAGCCTCATCCAGAATTACTACCTTGTAACCACCTTGTAAAGATACACTAGAAGCAAATTGTTTGATTTTGCCACGAAGTGTATCGATATTTCCTTCTTCGGAACCGTTGATAATGATGTAATCTAAGTTAAGCTCATTACATAGAGCCTTTGCAACTGTAGTCTTACCTACGCCAGCTGTACCACTAAACAACATGTTTGGCAACTGACCCGTAGTCATTATCTCGCCGAAGCAAGATTTTAGAGATTTCGGCAGCACACAATCATCAAGAGTGGCTGGACGATACTTCTCTACCCATAGAAATTCATTAGACATTCACATTCTCCATTATATAATAGGTCTATTATAACACATCCGGTTGGATATGTACATCTTTATTTTACATGATACTGATATATAAAGGTATATCAAAACCGCGTACTGATATACATTAATATATCAATCCCACAAGATTTAATGTTCCTATTTACTTCTTTTTACAAAGCATATCCGATGCTTTAGTTTCCCATACCCATGGGATTAAACCATGAACTATAAGAACTGCTGCAATTGAAAATGCATGGATCAGGTGACCCATGTAAGACATTTCAACTTCTTTTAGATGTTTCATTCGTGCTCGCCACCATCACCGCGCAATGTGTAAAAGATTTGAGGTTTACGTTTAGCAGCTTCAAATACGGAAACTGTTACAAAAATTCCACCCAATAACAATGCATGTAATAGTATATTAACACCGAGGTACATCCATGTTCCGGTCATTGCAGTAAATACAATACACCACATCCATGCAAGAATCTGCATTACCATATGGCGTACTCTTAAATCTTTGATGTTAGACAATGGATTCTTTTCATGATCCATAATCACGTTCCACCAATCCATGATAAAACTTGTCATAATATAACTTTCTTAATTTGGTCAGTGTGGCAGGACTCGAACCTACGACATCTACATTCCAAGTGTAGCACTCTACCAGACTGAGCTACACACTGACGCATTAACTATTTAACGATCGATTCGTAAAGATCTTCAATCTCTTCCTTTTGCTGTTGAAACTGAGCAAAATTCTGTTTATGATAGATCTTGGCTAATGCATTGATATACTTCTTATCGATATCAACATCATCCACCAGAGCATTAGCTGCTTCTTTTTGGAACTCACGTTCTGCATCAATACGAGTCATCGAATTCGACATCTCTTTCATGCAGTCTAATACCTTTTTACGATCTAAATCGTTACTCAGCATTAACATCACCTGGTTCTGTAGCTGCCGCAGCTTCATCTGCTGCTGGTTCTGCAGGCTTATTTGCTTCAAGGAAAGCGTTGATTCGATCGCGGGCTCCGCCCACTGCTGTAAGTTCTTCTCCACGGAAGGCTCCTCGTGTTGATGCCACGTCAATAATTTGGATACAAGCTTGTAGATCATTAAGACCTAGCTGAATTGGTTCAGCTGCTGGTGCTTGTGTTTCAGTTTCTGCTGCCGCAGTTGTTTGTTCTTCGCTCATGATTATTCTCCGTATGATGAGTTTTTCTCTAAAGCAACCCAGTATTCTACAGGCTCTTTAGTGTTTTTAAAGTGTGAAATTAGCTTTTTAGTGATAGCTACATCATAGTCTCCATTTGTAAACTTAAAGTTTCCGATATTGAACACTAGGCGAAAGGCTTCCTCTTCACGAGTAATGTCTTCCAGTTCGATCTCAAAGCTATTTGATGTAGGATCATCTACATCTGTAACTACGATTGACGCAGTGTTCTCACCGGCTTTACCTGTGATTACTGCAGTATTTATACCTAATGCAGAGGCTGCTTTACGAATTGACGCCATGTTTTCTTGTGTCAAAGTAAATGCAACTTCCGTTGAAGGCATAACAACATCCTTCGAAGGAGACGTCAAGATAGACGGTTCCGAGAAGAAGTATTTAATTGCCTGACGATCTTTAGAGATACGTACAGACTTAAACTCGGGATCAAAGGTCAACTCAGGATCTTCGAACATTCCGATTGCACCTAGGAACTCATGGAGATCATAGATACCGATTTGTGCAGGGATATCTTCTACAATAGTTGCAGACGATAATATTGTTTTTGACTCAGACATTGTCTTAATCACATTGCCAGGATTCAGAACGATCTGGCTGTTGATGGCGGCAAAGTTCTTGAGAGCGCCAATGGTTTCATTCGATAGTTTCATGATTTCTCCATAATGAATAATATAGGTTATTATACCACAGTTTGAACTGTTTGTACATAGTTATTTTGAATTATTTTCTTTATCAAGAACATATAATCCGATTAGCGTATAATGCAACATCTTAAATAGATCTTTGCGATGTTCTTCAGGTGTACCTTTCTTGCCAAAGCGATCAAGGTACTTATCAACGTTTCCAAGCATAAAACCCATACCATTGCCACGATCAATAATAACTTCATTAGCCTGCAGTTTTGTTTGACCATAATGTAAGCCATAAGTAGAGTCCACGTAATCCGCGAACTCTGCTATTAAGTTATCTTCATTAAATTTGTAATCCATTAAATCCTCTATGTTGTTTGATCGAGTGCAGTATCTAACATATCATCTATTGAAACATTATCATTTGCAGTTATCTCAGTATTAATGCTTTCATCTATCATTGCATATAGATCTTTGAAAGCTTCTTTTGTGTCGGAGTCAAAACGACTAATGCATAAATCAATAGACTTTGCACGATCTTTAAAGATTGCGAATGTCTGTGTGATATGGCATAAACGACGTGTTGAAATGATATCATCTACTCCACCATCAGCATATGTCTTACGAATAGTTTCTGACCATTGTGTCAAACGATTAGCAAAGTCTTCATCTTTACAATCAAATTTATCCATATGCTTGAGAACAATTCTTTTCTCAGTAGCTAGAGTCGGATATGGCTGCTCAAGTGTGATAGTAAAACGCTCAAGGAAAGCTTCATCAATGATAGTAGCTGCAATAAAGCGACCATCATCTGAACCTTGACCTTTAGTATTTGCAGTAGCAATCACATTGAAACCAGCTGCAGGTTTAATAACCTCACCAGTCTTTTTGATCATGATAGGTTTGCCTTCAAGAACACCTTGTAAACACATGATCTTATTAGAACCACGGTCAATCTCATCGATTAACAGCAGAGCACCTGCTTCCATAGCCTTAATGACAGGACCTTTTGCAAAAACGGTCTCACCATCAATAAGACGGAAGCCACCGATCAAATCATCTTCATCTGTTTCAGGAGTGATTTGAACTCGAACGTACTCACGGCGGGAGTTAGCACATGCTTGCTCGACCATGGTTGTCTTACCGTTACCTGATAAACCAGTAACGAATGTTGGATAAAATGACATAGACTTCACGATCATTTCTACATCTTTTGAGTGTCCCCATGAAACATAGTATTGATCTTTAGAAGGCACGTACACTTCGCTATTAATAATAGACTGTACACCAGATGGCAAGTTTTTAGCCTCCTTAGTTGGAATTTGACGAAATGGCACAACAACGTTTTCTAAGTTGTAAAGTCCACGACGTATTTTAGGAAATGATGTAGCAAATTTATATGCTTCGCCGTCCTTGATACCAAGTTCACGGGCTATAGCAGTTACTTCCGCTGGGCGGAAATTTACTTGATCAGGAAAGCGAGTTGCCAAGGTTTCCGTTAGTGTTTTTTCAATAAAGTTCATAATGTATCCTTAAATTTATATAATATATTAGTGCTGGCCGAAAAGAGCTATTAGATTCCACCAAGTATACTGTGGTCCAAATCCAACATCAATCCATCCCATAACGAACATTGTCATTAATAGGTAGCCAAAGCCCTCAGAAATCTTTTCACGTAAAGTCATACTGTCTCTCCTCAATCATTTATGTAACCATTATACCACAAGTAAACATGTTTGTACACAACTATTTTGTAAGATATTGTAAATAGTTGTATACTGTGATATATATGTTACGCTACTAATGTAGCAAACTGAGTAGCAAGTACTTTGTTTCCTTTCTTAGAAGAAGTATGCTTCTTAAATGCTCTTGTGATCTGAGCTTTAGTAGCTGATGCTGAGTAATCAGTATCCAAAGATAACTCTTCGGTATCAGTACTTAATGCTTTACCGTTCAATAAGAAGTACTTATCGTATCCAAGTTTGCCATTAAGAGATATAAACTTATTACTGTTATATGATTTGCGAGCATCTGCCATAATTTCAGTTGAACAGTATGTGCTACGATAAGCTCTGTACATTTGATTTTTCCAACCATACGTATCAGTACATACATAGAAACCTATTGTTGTTACACCTTTGATTTTCTTAAGTTGTCCTAATAAAGCAGGACCTAAGTCATAACGATCTGAAGCTTTAACCATACCGCTGTTCATACGAATATTATAACCACAACGCCAGCCTGATGATGGCAGTTTATTATCATCAGATATCCAATCATTGTTATATGTTTCTAATGGATCGCCATCACCATCAGTTAAGAATACAACGTTTACTTTCTGAATACCATGCTTGGCTTTAAAGTCAGTAATGATGTATTCGGCACAAAGAATAGTTTCAAATAAAGGAGTAGATCCTAAAGATTCATACTTAGACATTAGAGGTGAACGATATGAAACGTCAAGATCTATAGACTGACGAAGTAATACCTCACGAGCATTCTTAATCTCAGCACGGCTAAGGCTGGATGATATCAATTCAAATACTCCAGCTCCATCAGCAAATACATTTCCAGGAAAATCTTTATGATCTTCGTGCTCATACCTGCTAGTAAATCCATATACAACAAAAGGAATATTAACCTTAGAACAGAAGTCTACAAGTGTAAGAGTTTGACGAATGATTTTACCAATTACTTTTGACATTGATCCAGAATAATCGATAAACATAACCATACCATGAGATTTAGCATCTGCTAGGTTAGTTATTTTTGCAAAGATATCATCATTGAATTTATAGCTGTGAAGCTTATTAACATTAATAGCGCCTGAACGAGAAGTTTGAGCACGCTTTAAACGATATGCAGCCTTACGCATTTCAAATTCTTTTGCCATAATTGACACTACAGACTTAGTATCTTTTTCAAACTTAGCAATAACATCATTTACATTGACATCGCTGTATCCATAATATGGATTAGATGCAACCATTTGCAAAGAGAAATCGGCATTTTTTTCACGACACTTTTTAACTTCAGCGTATGGTATTACAGTACGATTTAGTTGCTCTCGACTAATGCCGTTTGCAAATATAGGCTGTAATCCTTGATCACCTTCTAGCAGCTTATGCTCATTATCTCTAAATGCTTCATCAGATTTAACTTTCGTGATATCAGATTCATCATTTACTTGTGAGAAATCTTCTCCGGTTTTTTCGGCATCGGATGCTTGAGTTGTGACCATGCCGGATCCAGATTCATCTTCTTCTGAATCCTGTTCAGTTGTCTCTGAATTCTCCACCTGAGAATTATCCTGCGAAAAATCGCTATTCGATAGTTCATCTTCTCCTTGATCATCCTCATCAGGGAAAGAATACTGTGGTTTATTTTCTTCATTTTGTTCCTGTTGATCCTTCATAAATTCATATAAAGCTTTGCATGCTTCGATAACATCTTCCCATGTTTCGACAGCCATAACTTGATTTACAATTGGTTGTTCTTGCGCAGAAAAACTGACTTCAACCAGATCGCGGCATTTTGCTTTGATGTTAATACGATCAACAACATTGCGTGAGGAGAGATCAACGCCTGCGATCTGGAAGAAATCTTCCTTATACAACACAGCATATCCTCGCTTAAATGAGGAGACAAGACCAGGATACTGGCGCTGTACAAGTTTTTCAATACGTACGTCTTCAACAACGTTTACGTATGAACGCGGTATGCCTGGGATTTCTGACGTAGAGTCATGCCATCCTTCGGCTGGTGTATATAAAGCGTGTCCTACTTCGTGGCCGGTCAGTAAGTCATATACGTCCTTGCCACGGTCTTTCCATAATGGTAGACCTAGAATACGCTTTTCAACATCAAAGAACGCAGTGCGGAAATTGCCATGCTGGACTTCAATGTTCTCTTTAGCCAATAATTTAGCTAAGGTTGTTTGTGATGTACTAATCATTATGTCTCTCCTCATTGATTATGGTACCATTATACCACAGTTAAATAAGGATGTACACAGTTAATTTGTAAAAAAGTGTAAATAATTAGCTTATTTTTGAGAAATTATGCTCTTTAGTGAATTCAATCTTAGATCTGAACTTACCATCTAGCAAATCACCCTTATGTGATATAACAAATACATTACTATCATCTTCAAGGGTACCAAGAATCTTCATTAGATTATCTACACCATCATGATCAAGTGACGAATCAAATGTCTCGTCTAGCACTAACAGGTTTGTAGACGTTGAATTCTTCATACGTGCAATCTGACGCCATGTGAATAACAGTGCCAAATCGATACGCTGCTTCTCACCTTCAGAGAATGACGCATAGTTAAATGTATCTCTATGGCGAGAACGAATAGTCTCAGTAAAGTTCTCATCTAGATCAAATGCTACAAAGAAGTCTAATACCTGCAAGTAATTATTTATAAGTTTATTCATCACAGGAAGATATTCTTTAACAACCTTTGTCTTGATACCGCCATCTTTTAGCATCTCTGCTGCAGCATCGTTGTATGAACGCTCATCTAGCATTGTAAGCTTCTTCTCTGAGAGGCTATCACGATTATTAGTATGAGTATCCAGATCGCTATTTGCCTGACCTAGATCTCCTTCTCGAGAACTAAGATCAGTGATATCAGTTTCTAGATTATTGATCTGACTTTGAAGACGAGAGATATCACGATTGTTTGTAGTAATAACAGCAGTATTGTTTCTAACCTTTTCAGCAATATCATTCAATTCTTCAATAGTAGTCTCTATTAAATCACCTTGCTCATTTGCTTTAGACATACCTTCTTGTAGTTCTTTAGCTCTGATCTGTGATGATTCAAGCTTTTCGGCTTTAATGGCTACATCTATATCCTGAGTGCATGTAGGACATTGATCGTTGTTCTCATAGAACTTTGCATCCTTAACAACAGTATTCATTTGCTGCTGGAACTGAGCTTGATAATGCATCAATGATTGACGCTTGTTATGAGCAGCTTTTAATCGATCTGATAATCCATCTTGTAGATTCTCAATAGTGATACTATATTGATTATTAGACTCTTGCATCTCATTGATTTCACCTTGGAATGCAACGATATTATCACGCTTAGAACGAATCTGATCATCATTCATTTGAGCAATATCTCGGATATACTTCTTTTGAATAGTAATCTTTTCTTTTAGCAGATCTAGATTATAGTTAATGTCCTTAAGATCTTCTTTAATTCTTGCACTACGTTCTTTGAGAATACCATTCATCTTAGAGAAGATATTAATGTCTAATAGATCTTCTATCACGTCACGCCTGTGCCCACCCGGGAGCTGCATGAAAGGGATAAACGAAGATGAACCAAGCACCACGATCTGGTGGAATGATTTATGATTAAGCTTTAGGATGTTCTGTTCAAGGAACTTCTGATAGTCTCTTGCCATAGAAGACTGATTAATCATATTGCCGTTCTGATAAATCTCAAACTTACTTGGCTTAATGCCACGTACAATCTTAAAGCTATGGATACCTACGTCGAATTCAATTTCAACAACGCAATTCTTATTGTTAATAGTGTTAACTAATTGTGGTTTATTAATATCACGATGTGGCTTACCGAACAAACTAAATGACAAAGCATCTAGCATCGTTGATTTGCCTGCACCGTTTTGTCCTACAATCAATGTAGTTGGTGATCGGTCTAACTGCACAACAGTAGTCTCATTTCCAGTTGACAGAAAGTTCTGCCATGAGATACTCTTAAACTTAATCATACTAAATGATCTCCTGATTCTGTGCTTCTACATATAAACCACGCATCATATTCTTAATCCTATCTTTATCCAGGTCTGTTTCAACTGCATCTACATATGAGTCAAGCAAGGTAGTGGTATCCTCGATAGAGATATCGGAATCATCCACATTCTCACCCATAAACTCATCAAAGGTTTCAGCAATCTTCAATTCATTAGTATCTACTCCTTGGATACGGTCAATGAATCGATCAAACAAGTATGGTTCAGACTTATTAACAACGACTACTTTAACAAACTTATCACGTAGAGTTTCTACATTGTAATCATTATACACTGTTTTTCGGTCATCGTACACTACTTTTTGAAAAATAGTTATAGGATTTCTTACAGGTGTCAGTTCACGTGTTTCAGTATCAAGAACATGGAAGAACTTATTGTCGTGTGCATCTGACCATGTAAACTCCATTTGACTACCAAGATAGTGGATATTACCTTGATTAGACTTAGTATGGAAATGACCAGACATTACTAATTCAAAACGATCGAATAATTCAGTACCCATACCATGGGTGTTTGGCATACCTTTCATCATATCAAATCCGACTAGCTCAAGATGTGCGCCAATGATAGATGCTTTGCAGTTCTTTATAAAGTCAGTGTATTCAGCATAGTTTTCGTTGTTAATCCATGGCACTACAGCAACGTCACACCCATCATAGTTCAGCACTTTCGGCTTCATGATAATGTTCACATTGGACGTATAATGGCCTAACAATTCCTTTAAAGAGCATAGATCATTAGTATTCTTATAGAACACATCATGATTGCCAGGAATTATGTCCATATGAATTCCTTTCTCACGAATTGTATCAAGGAAGACTTTGCGATTTGAATTCAGTGCTTTAAAGTTCACATACTTTCGATGGTCATAGTAATCACCTAGATGCAAGATCTGAGTGATGCCATGCTCTTCCAAGTACGGAAAGAACACTTCTTGATAGAAGCGCTCCTGGTACTTAATAAAAATATCTGATGAGTTGCGACACCCGCAATGAGTGTCATTTAGTATTGCTACTTTCATATGTTAGTTTAACCTTCATTCATAATATTGTGCTCAGGAGTCCAACCTAAAGCAAGTAAATAATCTATATCAGCTCGCGTTGCCATACGCTCACCTGGCGCTTCACCGCTACGCCATTCACCTTTGAAGTCAAACTTCTTAGCAAGTTGTGCAACCGGCGTGACGTGACCTGTGCCAACATCAACAACTGATTGGTCTATTATATAACATTTTTGAACGATTGTACATATAGCATTGCATAAATCTTCAATATGAATCCAATCTCTGAAGTGATCTTCATTAATATAATCAACAGAACCTTTTTGCAATCGCTTATATAACATATCTTCACGCCCTGGCCACACTGTATGAAATCTCATACCAATGTGTTTAATAGAAAGCATCGATGCCATTTCTTCAATCATCTGTTTAGTAGTAGCATACGGATTTAACCACCATTCATGAGCATTAGACGATGAAGCATAAACCACTTCTGTACGTGTACGCTCACAGTACTTAAAGATTCGTCTAGATAGTTCAACATTGTTCTTATAGTATTCTTGTGGTTCTTTAAAAGATCGTCGAACTCCAGCAAGACCAGCGAGATGGATAACCATATCGAATTTCTTTTCTTGCTTCTCCCAATCAACGTCAAGCAAATCTCCGTGAAATGTTCCTACTATAACATCTCGTTCAGCAAGTGCTTTAGTTAAATGTGATCCAACATAGCCTTCATGGCCGGTTAAGAGTACATGGTACGACATAATTTTCTCCGTTGCTCAGTTAAGTTCTCTTCGTTTGATATGCTAGCTTGTTCTAGTATACTCATTTGAGTGTTGAACTCTCTAGCTTTGGTATAGCTTAAAAATGCCTGTACATCTTTGGGAAAACATGCCCCGCCATATCCGTATTCTCCAGTAGGACCAGGCACGTCTAAGTGGGATATGCCTAATCTAGGATCTAATTGTAATAGTGTTTTAAGTTCATTCCAATCTCCACCGTATTGATCATACAGTTCGTTCATATATGCAACTTTAGTAGCAAGGAATGAGTTGACGGTATACTTCATAAAGGATGCAGTTCTTGCATCTGTCTTATGAATAGTTTTACCGAGTGATTCAAACAATACTGACCAGAACAATGGTTTTTCACCACCTATAACCATGTCCTTCTGATTCCTGATATCTTCAGCTGCATTTGTTGCAGTCAAAAACTCAGGAGAGTATACCGCATTACTATCGATATAATTTGCATAGTCTGGAAGTATTGTACTCTTAATCATAATAGGCTTTTCAATCTGTGACATAATGTCATTAATGATTGAGTAGTCTACTGTACCATCTTCAAGAGTAGGAGCTGGCACACATATGATAGAAGGTTGTTTATATGCTAAAGGAGTAGGATGCAAACCCTGAGCTGGATCAACACGAGTTACATGATATCCATTCTCTTCAAGATAGTCAGAGTATGCACTGCCTACATAGCCATTACCCCATACAGTGATATATGGCATATTAGCCTCCCATAAACAATTCGAGACCTTTAGCTTTACGCTCTTTCTCTGCTTGTTTCTCTTGCTTACCAAACTCTTTTAGTGAGTTATCGGTATCACGGATCTTATCAATACGAGTACGTAGTTCTTCAACGAACGCACGTTCAGTACCAATTGGAGATCCACCAGTATCAGCAGTGCCATATGATAGGAAGTCTTCGATACCAGCTTTTTCAATCCATTTGAATTTGATATCTTGTTGCTTCTTCTCTTTGGCAATACGACGCAAGAATGCATAATAGCAGATTTGAGTAAAGTATGCAAACGCATTAGGGTTACCAGTGCGGGTTGCTGCTTCAATATTATAGTTTGTGATTGCTTTAAGACAATTCTCAACTGCATCCATTACCATTTCTTCACGATAGGTATATCGGATAAAGTTAGATTTGTGTGATAGTCCTTCTGCAATCTTTAGAAAGCATGTGGCTATATAGTCAGGCACAATGGGTAAAGCAATCTGTGCTTCTTGTGCCTCGTTAACCTTTTTCACGTAATCAACAACGGAGTAAGAGAATTCTCTATTGTTGACGTAATGGGGCTTCATCTTTGGTTTTATCTTAGTCATTATATACTCCTAGTATATTTTACCATGTTAAGATTATTATAACACGATTCTTAGGAAATGTACACATATTTTTTATTAATTTATTTTAGTTTATACCGCAATTAACTGTGTACAAAAGGGGTAAACTGTGGTATAATAAGAGAGTATGCTGCTGAGGGTAGAGGTACCATATTAGTGTATTGTCTTATTAATACTTACTACGTTATCAAAATCCTCATCATCATTATCAAACATCTCATCATATATATCATCTTCATCAGCACCATATACTGTGTTAGGCTTCTCTTTAAACTTAAGAGCCGTACGGATATAGTGTTCTTTAAATTGATCTGTCACTTCAGAGTGTGTGATAATAGTAGTTGGATATACATGGATTACTTCGTCTCTAGCCATCGGCATCCATTCAGTAAAGTAAAATGATTCTTTGCCAGCCCCTAATGACATAACATTAAGCATTAAAGGAAACTCTATAAGAATTCTATTGTTCTCAGTGCCTCTAACCAGTCCGATGAACTCTTCACCATTCACTAGTTTAAAGTGCTGAATGTTAATATCTTTTAATACATTATCGTCCATTATATATCCACTTCGTATATCTTGTATTTAAATTTTTCTTTGCCGTAGATCTTCATGCGTTCTGCCGCATGAAGCAATGTGTAGTTTTTACGAGACTTCCAATGAAGATCGTCAGCAAGATCGAATAGCTTAGTTGCTTGGCCGTTATCAGATTTACGTAATCCACGACCAATAGATTGTAATACTTTAATTTGTGACTTAGATGGACTCGCAAATATAACATTATGCAAGTTTCTAATATTGACACCAGTACTGAATGTTCCAAGTGATGCCACAATAATAGCATTCTTTTGAGTCTCGGTTATCTTTCTGATATCTTCACGTACGTCCGCACCCGTCTCACCTGACACATAGAATATCTGTCTGCGAGCATGAGCTTTCTTCTTAATCATATCATATAGAGGTTTACCATGTTTTTCTACATATTGAAACAAAACAAGAGTATTGCCATCTTGATCCAACGCTAGGTTAGTAATGAATTTGTTGCGTTTTTCATATGCAACGATATAATCCATTTCCTCTTGGTATTTCTTCTTACCCCAGGCTTTGCGTATATCTTCTGGATACTTTAGCAAAATCATAGAGATCTCTAATTCTGACAGATCACCAGAATCCATAAGATTCTTAGTTGTAGTCACATAATGTGCTGGTCCGAAGTGTCCTTCCAATACGAGTTTATGTGTCTGTGTTCCGTCTAGTGTGCCTGTTGTACCAAATCTAAATTCAGCTTCACGCATCTTAGATAGTATGGATATAAGAGACTTAGCTTTAAAGTTATGCGCCTCGTCACCGATCACTGTGCCAAATTGATTAAACCACTCACCGCCCAGCTTATATATCGACTGCCAGGTAGAGACAATAATTCGTTCGTTTTCAGCAAACTTAGGTCTGCCTGAATAGATTCTATGAGTCATTTCTTCGTGATTAAATGTATCATCAAATTGGCTATAATCACCAAAGTCTGAATACATCTGTTGTACCAATGAAGTAGTAGGTACAATAATTAATACCCGTTTATTAAATCGTTCTAAGTACCAACGAATAATCAGATAAATGATCAGAGATTTACCAGATGCAGTAGGCGATATTAGCAATGCACGTTTCTTTGTAAGTGCGTGTGCAACAGCATCTAACTGATAATCTCGTGGCACAATTTCTTTACCATTAGAAGACAATGTAAGATCATTAACCCATGACAAATCAACTAAA
>Ga0209092_10001559_pt1 | contig 22162 bp, 23 predicted proteins | sample FraStrMetagenome_FD_187446 | JGI IMG/M metagenome (GOLD analysis project Ga0209092, IMG submission 187446) | Marine eukaryotic phytoplankton communities from Arctic Ocean - Fram Strait ARC3M Metagenome (SPAdes) (version 2) | ecosystem: Environmental > Aquatic > Marine > Oceanic | place: Fram... | reverse complement strand
CGATTACCACACCAAACATCATCCCACAAGTCATCACCGCAACGTAAGATCAACTTACGTATCAAATTCTGTTTCAAGCTATCCTAGCAAACGGCACTGCAAGGGTGTGTTGAAACCTTCAAACTGTTACAAACCGTTGCACGTTAAAAACCGTTGGAAGATCCACTCTAACCAGTCCCGTAGCAAATCATGCTCGAAACACACATAGCACCAACTCGTAAATATAATCAACATTCGTAATTAATTTCAGAGTTTCAACAGTTTGAAAGCAACTGTCTATGTTTAGTACATTGGATATTCTTTTTTCTCCTTCTTCTGGCTAAGCATGTTCCTGTTTTCTTCGATTCAGTGACTAAAACGTTGTGATAAATGCCATTTGTCTTCCCTGTTTTACAAAAAAAGCACTTGCTGCAATCACATGGCACAAGTACTCCTTTACGCATCCATCTCGGTCTTTTTGCGTCATCTTCAAAATTTTCCCATTCATTCTCGATGGCATGATTAATTAGCTCAATAGCTAAATCACTCTGAAAGCGTCTACGCCCCCCATTCTTACTGCAATATTTCTTCCAATTTCATATCGCAGCTCTCGCCGTTCCACGCAACGAGACATCCTCTCTGATCTCTACCTATGTTTTTATCAATGTAAGAGACGAATTCATTCCACACTATTTCAATTCCTTTTGCATTCTTGATTTCTGGACTATTGGCGTGGAGACCATGGACATCTGTTGAGAATGAACTCCAGATTGCTCCATCACGCAGTTTCACGTTCCTGTGGAACGATTCTCTTTCAATTTCTCCGTCGTTATTATTTATTCTGAAGATATTTGCCGACATCTGAATAATTCCACAGTATTTTCCTCCGGTTTCCACATCAAATGATACATATACCATCTTACTTCGCATATAGTGATGTGCAATTGATTTTTCTCTTGGTATTGCCACATCATCGTCATCGTCACTCATCGTGCCCTTTTGAGAACTATTTTCTAAAAATGACTCCATATTCGCAGTTTCGACATCAGCGTCTGGAGCAAGATAGCTATCAGGACTCATCACCCCAACCTCATAAATATCATCAAGTTCATCAAGAATGGTTGTTGCTTCGGAGAAAAGGTCGTCGTCAGAATTGGCGTAAGCATAAGTAGAATCATCTCCTTCATCGTACAAATCTAGGCTATTTCCGGTAGATGGGGATAAAAATGATGAAGAAAAGATCAGAGCCCTTTCAAAGTCAATATACTTATAAATTGGGTGTTGTTTAATTATTGTGCGTGATTTGAATGAATTTTATGAAGTAGTTCAATCACATCGGATGCTAATATATTGGCTGCGTTGTGTGAAATCGCCAATTTTTTTGAAAAAAAAGTGCCCGCGGTGAATGGATTTGAAAATAACAAGATTTAATCAAGAGAGAAAAAAGGAGACAATTTGTCACACCTATCTCTCGATTGTCTGGCATATTGCCTTAATGAAACTATGCAATCAAAGTAAGCATAGGGAAAAGCGATCTTCTAATCAAACGTGCTTCGTTACCAGCTTCATTCCTCAGCTATTTTGATTTGGTTAAACTCTTCATATCAAACCATATGTGAAAACTATCAATACGATAAAACTGAAACTTAATTTTTTTTAAACCTCAAAACTCGACTTTCGTTCGATAATTTTTTTCAGTTTGATACATTGACTTAATTACATTCGCACATTCCAGAGTTAATATAGACGTCCACTCTGTGAAAATCTTGCCATTCCAAAAGAAAAAAATTAGTCACGTTGCGCCCGTAACAACGCTTTTAACAGGCCGATTACTCAGTTGACTTAGACTCTTCTCCTTCAAAGCCAGATTCCATGGTTTCCCTTGACCATGACTGAGCCATGTGGTTTGACGCTGAAGACTTTACATTAGGTTTTTGTGTAGTAGATACATAGGGGGCCTGCACAAAGACATCTGAATTTTTACTTTCTTGTTCACTTTCGCTCACAATTACTTGATTTGTATCTTTCAGCTTATTATGACTCGAGCTAGCTGCATATTCTTCATCCATCATTTCAGAATAGTTTGCAGGTTTCCCACCGATCTTTTTCCAAGCCCTCTTCAGATCACGGGAGAGGGTCCTCATATGTACTTTGCTAAAATTCGCATGAATTAATATATTTTCAGCTGAAATCAGGTTTGGTACCATACGACCTCCATGATCATCGAGAGCATACACGATTGAAGCTCTGTCCATATAAAGTTGGAAGGCCAAGAGACTAGTGGAACCGACGACAGCATGCGTTATCTCAATGGCTTTGTCAATTAGGTCTTTAGATTCGAGGGCCTTCGACCTGCGTTGATCCTTAGAAGAAAGTCGAATTCATGAAAGTTGCATCAATAACAAAAGAAAATACTGTTCATACCTTCAGCAAAAGAGCTAAATTCCTCTGAGTTCGAGCCACAGACGAACTTACAGGCTCAAGCTTTAGTTTCAATTCAAGCGCTTCGCGATAATTTTTCACTGATAAAACATTAAAACATTATGAGATTAACATCGAACACAGATAGAGAAGAAGGCCAATACAAACTCACCTGCTGTTTCAAAGTCATCAATTTTTGTATTTGTGTTGCCCATGGAATGCAAAATAGCAGCCTTGAGTGTTCCACCTTTGCAACCATCAAGTGCAGAATCGTAAAAAGAAAGAGCCTTGTCAAATTGACCCTGAGAATAACAAATGTTTGCAATATGCAAATAAGTCGAGCACATATCTTCGTTATCAAAACCAAGTTTATCTCTTCTGATAATCATGACTTTGAACAGTTCACGAAAGGCATCATCGTGTTCTAAGCGCTGCACATTCAACATTGTTAGGTTAAGAAAGAAAGCGACACATTTCTAGGACAAAACGTACCAAACTGTGAAGGCACCCTATTTGACTACAGACCTGTGCCGTTTCCAAGCTTTCTTCATTTATGCTGGCGTATATTTCCCTTGCCTTGTTTAGAAAAGCAAACGCTTCATCAAACTCACCGAGCTTCATACAACAATTTCCCATATTAAAAATTGCATTTGCAACGTCCGCGCAGTTCTTATTTGGTGACAATTTCTTTTTTGCATTTAATGCTCGAAGATAAAAATGCCTTGAGTCCTCGTATGCTCGTAAATGAAACAGTACATTACCCTTCAATCGCAAAGATGAGGAATAAGAAATCAAATATTAAGACACTCTCAAATGACAAGCGTACCAAATTATTGAGGAGTGCAGCAGCCACCATGGTATCATCACTTTCAGCACACAAAAGCGCTTCCTTGTAACTTTTTGCAGCTTTAAAAATTCAAAAAATAAGTGGCCCGATATATACTCTTTACTCTTCAAAACACACTTACCATTCAAATAATCACCAATTCCAAAGTAAATATGACCTAAGTTGTCATGAATATTCTGAAATTGACCTTTCATGTCCGGTTTCTTCATGATGGCAGATTTAAGCACGTATAGATAACATCCCAACGCTTTGTCAAACTTATTCGCCTATTAAAAAAGTCTTGAGGAATAGAAATCCTTCATAGTTATACAAGTACATTGAAGAGCTTACCGCATAATGTGTATGACCCAAATGAATGAGAATATTGACAAATTCATTATCCGTCTGCAAAGACAGTGCTGCATCTGAAAGTTTAATGTGGATCTGCAAGGCGGTTTCGAATTGTTTCGTCGCCAACGCAAACATTCGAAGCTCGACATTATTGTGTGCTCGACTGACCTCCGCACTGTATTTCGTAACGTATACAATCGGCCACAAAATCTCGTTAGATTTCCGCTTGAAAAGCACAAAAGATGATGAAATTTACCTGGCATACTCTCGGGAGAGTTTTGTGTTCTTCATACGTCGAGCAACAACGAGAGCCTCTTTCAAGGTTTTTAATGCTCCTTCATTGTTTAAATCCATATATTGGGCCTTTGCGAGGAGCTTTCGAATATTGAGCACAACATCATCAGATGCCTTATATTTTTCACAATTACATTTCCTCAATGCGCTTTTAAACACTTTGACCGCTTGAGCAGGATTGATTCGAAGATAAAGACTGCCTAGGTACTCCAAACTCTTTACTTGCTTTTCTTCCGACGGCCGAAGTTCTGTAGGCAAATATTGTACAATTTTTAGTTGTTCATCCAGAAATACAACGGCGTCTTCAAGCTGATTGATTTTTACGCAACAAATACCCAACAAGCTTAATGCTTCAGCTCGCTCGTCAAGTAAATCTTCCCTTTCAAGATCTTTAAAAATCTTTTCCGCACTTACGAGGGCAGTTTTTGCGTGCTTAAACGCTTCATAAGCAGGATCTTTACCCTTCAAATCTACGTATACGACATCTTCACCACCATGTTCCAAATGTCGACCGTAACGTACAAGCGCTGAACCCCAACCAAACATTGTCTCTGCATAATCTGGATGGAACGCCCCAATGGTTTCGGAATTTTTTTTCGCACCTGCAGACATAGAATAAGCCTTAAGACACTCTTTCCATTGCTTATCATCTAAATATAATTCAGCCAGTATCTTATAAATATATCCGATGACAGGGTCAGCCCAACCGAGATGTTTCTCATTTTCTAGAACTTCAACAGCTCTTTTGTACAAAACTTTCGCTGCTTCATCATCTGCTTCTCTGAACGCTACATCTCCAAGCTTCATGTTTGCAAAAGCTGCATCCTTTTCGAACTCGTCAGCATAATCGCGGTCATCGTAAATGTACAACGCATCTTGAAAGTATCCTCTCGCGGACTCGAGTTCTTCCTTGACCAGGGCAACTTCGCCAAGCTGCATGCGACAGTCCGCAATCTTTTTCTTTAATTTCTTCAAATCATTTTCTTTTTTAATCTCCTCTGGTGACTTCTTATTCGCCTTTTTCTTCTGAATTTCTGCAAAAGTAAGTTGGCTCTCGTCTACTTCCTCTTCCTCTTCAAAATCCGTGTCCAAGACATGCATGTACAAAGACAACGCCTCCCTTAAGTTATTGCCTGCAACCTCATATTCCTTCCGTTCAATGTCAATTTTTCCCAATCCATAGGCGGTCTTCGCATCACGCATTCTCCGTTCAGAAAGCCTTTCGGCCTCAACCTCAGGATCTTCGTCTTCCGGTAGCACACTTTCAAGCCTGCTTACGATAGTCGCAACATCGGAAACTTCATTCTTCATTGATTTCTTCTTCGACTTCTTTAAGAATCCCATTGTCACTAGTGTGTTATTTGTACTAGGATATGTTAGTTGTTGGAAGGAATAGTAGTTAGTTTTTCGCTTGTCAAAATAATCTTTCTTTAGCGCTTCTCGGTCTTGGCTAGTTGCGATCCCGACATTTGTAGAACCAATATGTGAAAAGGAACCCGGAAATTACATGTGGTCACATTTTTTTAATCTGTATGCTTTTATTTTGTTAACTTCTACCATTGTACCAGATAAATTACGTTGTAGTTATCACTCATCCTCTTCATCAGTTACAGGTTCGGAAGAGGAGTAGTAACAGTTTGTACATGCACACCTAACTACTAGCTACATTTATTTACTTGCTACTTCGAACTGCTAGTATTTGTGTCAAAAGTTAACAAATACTTCGAAGTACATGTACATCTCTTGCTAGATACAAAATTGATTTCTCTTTGGGACGTTTTGCAATACGCCCTCCTCATCGTAGAGTTACTTGGATTATACTTTTACATCTCAGAGGTTGATTATAATATAGATTGTTGTTATTATTTTTGTATTCAAAACATATGGTAGACTCAATCCAGACGCTTACACGTTCCTTTCCGCTATAACACACTATTCAGGAACCACTTGATAAAGCAGGAAACGGTTCAGTTACAACATAGACTTCCTTATTCGGGAGAGTGTCAATAGAGCTGAGGGAATGTCAAGCACGTGTCGAAGAGCTAGATTCCTTAAGTTTCTATGAGATTAAATAACGCTTGTTGATTCCGTGTTTTCTTCACTATCATTGTCGAACATTTTATTTCAATTTTCGCTACGGTCTCACCGAAATATATTTCCTTTTTGTCCCGTTTTTGACATATTTTCCGCAACTACTCAAAACATACATGTTATGAGAAAAGTCACAAAGAAGATTGTTTAAAAAGAACTGATAGCGACATATCTTCCTACTTTTCAAACATGAATGCGGAGACGTACTACGTGTTTATGTAACCTTTGTCCAAACCAATACCAGTCAAAAATGAAGATAAGAGACAAGCAGTGCAAGTTTGATATTTATGTTACCATGCCATTCCAGCAATGGCTTCCTCTCGTTCTGGACTTTCCGTTTCTTCCTCGTATTCAATTTCAACTCGAGGTCCTTTCTTTGACACTTTCGATCTTTTAGGGGATTTTTTATCGCTTCGAAATTGGCGTTTCTTCCTTTGTTTGTCTCTTTCTGACAAAGAGTTATCATCATCATCATCATCATCATCATCACTATCTAGTTCTTCCTGATCAGATGATGACTCACTTTCCTCACTCTCATCGCTAAATGCATCGAAGTCTTCTACGTCACTGACATCTTCGTCTTCTTCTTCGAAATCTTCCACGTATTCCACAAACCCAGATTCCGACATTTCGTCTTCTATTTCCATCTCTTCTTCTTCCTCAGATTCTAACTCCTCTTCTTCAGTTCCGATTTTCTCTAAAGCTTTATTGTATTGAACTTCGGGGAAATTATAAATATCGCCATATGTTCCCTTCGCCAATCGTTCTACAAGTTCTTTTTCGATACTTTTTTCTACCCTAGCCGCTTTCAATGCTTTAACCTCTCGTCTTTCTTCTCTTTGATCAATTTTTCTATTGATGCTAACTAATTTCGGCTTGTTCTTGTTGAGTTTTAGCTTTCGCATTCGGATCAAATATTGATGAATTTTTGTCAAGCGCTGTTTATTCCTATGAATTAGCCGCTGGGGAAAGTACGCTAGATGCTCATCGAGTTGTGCTAAAGCTTTACTATAGTTTCGACTTAAGAGTATCTTTCATTTAATGTTGAAGAAACCATTGATAAGATATCAACACGCTTAAGGTCACAATATGTTCTATACAATACTCTCACCTTTTCCCATAAATTTTTAGGCGTGTGAGCGCGCTCGATAGTTTTTATGTAGAGATGAATCTTTCCGTCTTCTTCCCTTATTGTCGCATACTTCGAGTTTGCTAATGGGCATGTACCTTTATTACAAAGGCCTGTTACGCTGTAAGGATTTCTGCAAAATTGCCTCTTTCGTTTCTCATCTATACCAATTGTTGACTTGAAAGAACAAAATTGGTTATTGATGATCTGCCAGATCATATCATCATTTTGCATGGCTCTAAATTATTTCTCCGGATGAATGAACCGGATGTATTACAATACGTTTAATCTTTGTTCGTGAGTCTTTCTTCCAACGTAGAAGTATTTGTTTTCTTTAATCTATATGCTTTTATTTTGTTAACTTCTACTATTGTTTTTGATGCTGATTATTTTATTGGATATTTGAATGATACAAAAACCTGGAAGGAAGAGGACGGGTGGCTGGGGAAAGTACTTCGCATTTTTTTCGGAAAGCGAACTTCACCGACACCAAAAAAGTGGAAAACTCAAACAGAGTGTTGATGGATTCCACTACTCTTTCGTTACTAGCAGCTTTACTAGCACATGTTTAATTTTTATCGAATCAATATTTTATTCCACTCTAAGTGACTTTTTCGTAGGAGGAGTTGACGGCAATAGGTGGAAAGTTTATTCGAAGTATAGTAAATTGGGGACAAAATAGAGAGGAGATTTCAAGAATAGCAAGATAATGAGGCGGACTTTGGTATTGGCCAATAAAGCCTCTCCAAGCCTACGCAAACTAGCATCTCCTTTTGTAAGTGAAATAATAGCATTAGTTGAGATTTGTTCTTTATATGCCAAACGAGACTACAAATATCTATTTTTTTCAGTTCATGGCTTGCCATCCCGACAAGTTTCTCGGGAACGATACAGCCAAACAAACTAATTTAAATGCCGTTCAAATGCTCAATCAAATGATTGACGATGTTCAAGCACAGGAAAAAGAACCCACACGCAAGTTTGTGAAATCAAGTTATTTAATAGACTTCGTTGTTCCAGCTGTCGGTGGCGGCGGATCTCGAAAAGTTGCTCGCAAAATTGTAACAACGAAAAAATCTGTTACAATTTCTTTCGGGAACACTCATTTGAATAATATGCAAAGAGCTGTGAAAGGAATTGTGAAACTCTTAAATTTGGCCGGAGTCGATGTCAATAAAGATTACAGAAATATTGTTAAGGAATACGACAAAGTAGACGAAGGCAATACAGTTAACGACGATCATAGTGATAGAGCTCGATATTCGAATTTCCGCAACGTGCACTTTGCTGAAGCTTTCGTAGGAACGGCAGACTGGAAAAGAAGGAAGAGCGGTTTCACTATCGACTGGGAAGAGGAGCAGCGTCAATATTTGAAGGCAGTTGCAGCGATGAATCGCGATATTGGTACCTTGGGAATGACAACAAATCAAGAGAAAAGAGAAATAGTTTCAGGTATCATCAGCAGAGTAAGTTTCAAAGGTAACTTTACGGTTATCGACCAGCTTGCTACTCTGAGACGTCTTTCTCTACTGTTGGAGGATAATTTCGATACTCTTCGGATCGAAGATGTTGGGGCAATATACCACAAGTTGATCATTGTGGTAATTGATTATTCACAAGAGATGTCATCAGCGACATCTCTGAAAAGGCGTGGGGAGAGTGGTTACGTCTTCTCTTGGAGCAATGAAGAAACTCTTTCTGTCACCATACCGCTTCACTTCAAAGATTGGCAACTCCTAAATGAACTGAAACGAGGGGTCGACTGGGACGAAGGCATCTTTCAATCATTCTAATAAAACTAGCCGACCTATCAAATAGAAAGATACCTAGTTTATATTTATATGGCCTGCGCTTGTATGCACACTCAGAAAAAATATCGATGATTCGTTATGTAGATCTTGTAACTTTGAAAATTTTGATGATTATGTACCATCACGTCAGTGGGGTTCGGACACAATAGTTTGGGCGCCACACACAGATCTGTTGTTCAAAGATAAGTTACAAGTCTAAACAAATTCTTCATCGCTGACGAATCAACCGAAAGGTTACATTTGAGTATCGTTATATCAAACATTGTCAACAAATACTTTCCCGTTACTTTTGATCTTGATTCGATTCATCGTCTGCTTGGTCTACACCAAAGGAAAATATAGGCGAGTTTGAAGGAGGTGCCGAAGCAGGAGGGGCATTCACGTAGTCGAGGCAATCAATTGCATCAGAATTTTGATCAGTCCATATCATAAACTTTGACATTTGAGAAGGGTTTAAAATGGAAGCAAATTGATTGGTACATTCTTCTACACCGTCATTCATAAGCCAATTATTATTCATAATTGCTTCTAAACATATGTCAATAGTGGCAATAGCCTTCTGCTCTTCTCTTCCGTCGTCCATCTTGCTCAATTGCACCTGTTGCTCAGGCGTGAGACGAAGAACATCTGCAAGTTCGGAAACAAGTTTTCCTTCTTCACTGTTTTCTTGCACTGCTGCTTCCCCTTGTGATACTTTCCCCATCCATGTAAGCATCATTGTTTCGAGGTGCGCATCCATCAAGCTTTGAACCTGATCTCGCTGTTGATTCACTATATTCACTATGAGCTTTATCCGATCATTTTCATCCAAATGTTGTTGCCCTCTCTCCATCGATAGTGCCTGAATAAGCCCTTCGCAATTGCCACTTCCCCATTGATGTGATTTCAGCTTTGTCAATGCAGATTCCAGAACTCCAACTTCATGTTCATAACTTTCGACAAGATTTTTCTTCCGCAATCTTCTAAGCCTTGCACTTGCTCGATTACGAGCAAGTCTCTTCTGTCTCTTTTCTTCCTCAACCTGTACACGATTCTCTGCACTTCCAATTTGTGCCATATCTGGCATACTAACGCATCTCGCGACCTGTGGATTGAACCATTGTTGTGCCTGAGCAGGGTACTGTACATTGACGTCAACATTAGCAGGAACCTTTCTCTCACTGCTAGCCTTTGCCGATGCTTTAATATCGGTAGACGATTTACTTGCAATTGCGCCTGTTACGTCCATAGATATGGGCTGCTTTGGAGCGGTCATGCTGCTGGAAAATGGATGAGATGGCATCATCCCTGGATGCATCATTTCAGCAAGATTCGGACAACTTGCTGCAGAATTTATTCTCTCGTCTGTCTTCGATGAAAGAGACTGGTGCTGCGCAACGGCTGTCGCACCTCGTGAAAGCGCCACAGCTGCTGCTGCACCCCGGCGATAAGCTTCTTCTAATGCGGGATAATCGGCAGGGTTTGCGCCCTCGAATACCTCAGAAGGCACAGTAATATTTGAAATGTTAGGTGGCACACCTGGAACAATACCGGCTGAGGACTGAACCTGAGCCGAAGCAGAAGACTGCCCACCGCCACCATCCGCAGTCGAAGAGTTATCAGTAGGATTCGGAGGAACCGCAGGAAAAAATGGATGCGGTGGAGTCGTCCATTGTCCAAATTGAGCCTGCCTCTTATTCTGGTCATCCCCACCAGATTCGTTACTATTGCCACCGGCGTCCGACACTGCAACATTCGAAGTTGCCGATGATGATACCACCCGTTCCGGTACCGTACTGCCATATGCACCCTCCGCCATGATGACTTTTAATGCTTCCTTCCTTCTTTCGTACAACATTGAATTAACCGAAAAGAGCGAGATTAGAAAATAGAATGCTTTTCAGCGAACATGTAAAAGGCTACCGAATTCAAACGAAATTCATTTACCTTTCTCCTGTCTTGCAAATACGAGTGATGTGAAGCTAAGTTGATCAACAGTACACCTATCAGTTCATTCCTTTCATCCAGGTGGAGCGCTAATGATGCTCGTTAAGGTTGATAGAAGAGTACGTATCAATAGAGAGAATATCGGTACATGTATAATATTTCAAGTTGTCGTCTGTCTGTCCAGTCCAGTTGCGTAGAAAAGCTGTTCGCGTTCCCCGAGGGCCGAGAGCACAACTACAGCTCTAAAACATTAAACTGGCCCCCTCTCAATTTTTACAAAGTGCACATGCACGAGTATGTATTCCTTTCCTCCGCGTCGAACACGTCAAGCTAAGTACATGTAGATTGAATGTGCATAAGAGCTACGAACACGTTAGAAAAGATACGAAGAAGCTATTGACAGAACAGTGGTAATAATGCGACCTTGTACCTACGCACTTTGTACGAAAGCGACCGCGTACAGTTTACATAGCAGCGTCGATGTACATGTATTTTAATATATGTACATGTATATATATATCAACGCAACTGTCGATGCCCAAGTTGGTCCTGCCGCGCTAGCGTTGCGCGTTGCGCTGTTAAAGTTTTTCGTCCACTCTTGACTCTTGCTCTGCCCATGTATTTTTTCAATTTGTAGATCTACGGTACCGGTATTTTGTGTGTATGTTTTTACAACCTCTATGCTATGCATATTTTTTCTATTTTGTACTGTAGTTTAGTTGTTAACATCTACTTTTTTGTATCAGTTATAGTTCACTCCTTAGTCAAAACTATCCTCTTCGCTAGTTCGGAAAAGGAGTACAAGCACAAGTCAGTTTCAAAATTTCAAAATACATGTAGTAGCAATTTGTCATAGTATCCCCGAGTTGAAGTGTAGTAATTAGGTCTAAAATAAACGAGGTCTGTGTTAGAACTCAACCTCGTACTGTCTTCCACAGCACTGCTCGTGAAGAATAATAACAACTGCAACATTTGGCGCATGAATACCGGTATTCGTACTCGTAGTAGTCACCAGCGGAAATACACAGTTTTCAATACGATCATTCGTATACTTAAAAGGTTCCGTATTTCATAGAGGTAAACGCTCGTACAAGTATTTGTAACAAAAAATGATACGATACATAATTCGTGGTAACAACTTGTGTGAGAAATCGAGAGAGAAAGAGTACGATCGACCATTAGATATCACTATTTTTTCGACAATTCGTAATTGTTGTTCTTCTTCTTCGACCATAACCCCAACACATTCACGAATTAATTCTCCATACTTAAAAATTTCGAGAAACATGAATTTATCTTTGAAAACGTTGAAGGGGGAGCGATTTCAAGTCGAAGCAGAGCCGAGCAACACCGTGGCTCAAGTCAAGACTATAATTGTGAGCATTTTTTGGTGTCATATTCCTTCGCAATTTGAATAGAATCCTCAGTACTGGAATACGTCCGATTGGTCTTTGTGGAATGATGCATGAGTGTCGTGAATCTACTTATCCAACGTCTTTGGTCATGTCGATTGTTGTTGTTGTTGCAGAACGTGGTGTTCGTCTAGGTTCAACATGTGCACGCACAATTTTTACTTGCAATATGATTACGATGATGAATATCTAATTTAATACTCGTTTTTCATTTTCATATAATCAAATACAGGAAACTGCTCGGTCTGATCTTACGGCGTCAACGATGAAACTTATCTATTCGGGAAAAATATTAAAAGATGACGATACCTTGGAAAAGTGCAATATCAAACCGAATGATTTTCTCGTTGTGATGGTTAGTAAAGCAAAGAAAAAAACTGCCTCTCCTACACCACCGGCTCCCCCTCCAGCCCCGTCAGCTGAGATTCCTGCCCCTGCTCCAGCCACCACTACTTCCGCAACTGAAAGCACAAATACTGAGACTTCTTCATCTTCTTCTGCTCCTTCGCCAGCCACTTCGAATAGCGAATTTCCAGCCGAAGTTCTTTCAAGTCTTACTTCAATGGGATTTCCAGAAGATATGGTCATAGCTTGTCTCCGAGCAGCGAATGGAAATCCGGATGTTGCAGTAGAATTTCTCACAAATGGCATTCCAGAGACGGTTTCTACTGCAACAGCCGCAGGCACGTCTTCCACGTCGGGTACCTCCGGAGGTTCTTCAAGCAGTGACGGTCCCTTGGCAGCACTAAGGTCACATCCTCAACTGAATCAGCTCCGGAGAATGGTACAAACCAACCCTCAAGCCCTTCAAGCTGTGCTTACTCAGATTGGTCAGCAACAGCCCGATCTTCTAGAAGCTATCAATGCTAACCAAGCGGCTTTCTTAGAATTGATGAATCAACCGGCACAAGATAGTGCACCGTCTAACGCATCGAATGCAGCGAGTTCGCCAAGCCCCAGCACAGCAAACCCTTTGGCCGGTTTGGGAGGTTTGCCAAATCCTGGTGATATGGCGAGGATGCTATCTGGTTTGAGCGAAAGCGAAATAAATGAGATGGCAAGTATGATGGGTCTCTCACCTCAGCAGCTAAGAGCGACAGCGCAAGCCATAGGGAATATGCCCCCGGAACAGTTCCAACAACATATGATGCAAGCAATGGGACAGGGTGCTGGGGGAATGCCTGGCCAGCAGGTAATTCGCCTTACAGAAGAAGAGATGGCAGCTGTTAACCGGCTGACAGACATGGGTTTTGACCGGAATGATGCTGTCCAGGCGTTTTTGGCGTGTGACAAGAATGAGGCATTGGCAGCGAATTTCCTCATGGATGCTATGAATGATGGTGGATTCGGAGGCGGAAATTCGGGAGGGGGTGATGACAATATGTATGACTAAATAATATCGATACATCTTCATATTAAAAAATACCAAACGTCTGGACTTCTCGCTGTCACACGGTTGCACACTTGTGACATTTTGTCTTAACTAAGATTTTCAACGTATTGTACATCACACGCTGACACTAATAGTGGTAGGTATGAAAGACGTTTTAATAGTTCACTTCTCATTAAAGGAATTGACTTTTTCGCTGTTTCAAGCCGTAGGTATGGATAAAGAATTCATTGATCCAAAAAATACATTAATTCGCTATTTAGTTCAATACCGGCATAACTCTTTGATTATACAATTCGATTCAATCGACACGAGCCAATTCGCGGTTTGTCCCGCAGATATAATGAAGAAGTCTAGGTGGTTCCAATGGTTTCCTTATTCTCCATCCCCTTATATCGGCGATAACTGGAAAAACATACTCAAGGAAATAGTAAGAATGCCCGACAATTATCCCGATTATGTCGATTACGGCAGGGTTGCCAAGCACGACACTAAATCCTAACATCACCCAAGGCAGATACGGAGCATTGAATGGAAATAAACCCATGAAACTCATCCTCACATCCTCATTGCGGCGTCCCCATACATAAACCATCATGAATGTTAAGCTAGAGCCTAAAAAGTGAACTGAAACGAAAGGTCCGACAAGAACAGTCATTATTGACACCCTACCAAAGAAACAATCAAATTTTAGTGAAACGAACGCGTGACCAAATCCTCTTGACTGCATTATCAATTAGCAACAATACTGATATTAACACCCTTACCCAAATAAAATAAACATGACAAAATGTGCTGTTCTTCCTCTGTAGTCACCCTCTTCCAGTAGCCGGCAATAACGCACAAGGAAATACATATGAAAAAGAAAATCAAAACCAAACATGCCAAAAAACAAAAATGTCGTCACGAGCCTCCATATCTGACCTTCCTGAAAGATCAAATTTGCACTGTAGTAAAGATTGAAGGGGCTTATGATATCAACAGCGCAGGCTGCCGTTGTGAGTAGTGCTCCGGTCAAATATATTCTCGACACAACTGGAATCTCCATGTACCAGCCGAGCATGTCAAAGTCACCTCCTGCTGCTGCTCCATCACCTCGATTGTTACCAGGCTGATCGAGAGCGGGTTGTTGAAGAGCTCCAAAATCCATCTTATTACCTTGGTTTTTTTATGGAATGGCAGGGGGTAAATCGTCCAACGATCGATATAACTTGTTGCGGTGCGGTCACGTACAGCACGTATTTGAGTTCTCGAGTTGGTACATGTAGTATGAAGAAGAGAAAGCTTTATGATTAGTGATACTTCTACTCACGATCACGATCGTACCGAAGTCATACTTGGATGCATCCTCTCTCTTGTACGATGTCTCTCTCTCTCTCTCTCTCTCTCTGAGAGACATGTGTACATGTACACCTGTACACCCCTCCGCAAGAGCGCTCGAGTGGGGAGTACAAAGTTCGTAAAAACTAACGGATTATTCTCTTATTTTTTCTACACCGGTACTTCGAAAAACCTCTTTGCAAACTTTGGATGGCCCCACTCTATCGGACTAGCGGATTGCGGAGGGGTGCTACTGTGCTCCTGGCTCCTGGTATCGAGACCAAAGCTAACAGTTGATAAAAAAGAAACCAAAACTTTATTCCTTTATAATAAAGAATTCCTTCTAGTCTTTCCAATTGAAGACAGTATATTTTAGCCATAATTTCAGCTTCCCAAGAGAAATATACCGCACTTACTATTGTAAAGTGTCTTCAATTATACGGTCCAGTATCATACAGATAAAATGTTCATAAAATGTGACATATAAAATTTCACGTAAAAACGAAATTTAATCATCTCAAGTTTTTTGTACCCCTTTAGGACCGTAATAATGTTCTATAACGTTTACAACTTAACATACGTAAATTTCGAAATTTTGATGAATAGATCAATAACATGTTCATGAAGTCGACGAAGGTATCCCCATTGCAAGATCAATAAGCGAAGAATTCCTGCTCAAATAGTTTATATTTTCACGATTCTTAGTAAACTCATGATATGTTCTATTCTCAAAGAAATCCTCTTCTGCTAGCATCGCAGACATCGCAGCTTCCATGTCTTCGGTCCGCGGCAGGTTATCCCGTGTACATCTTGCACGAGGACAATCTGAGTCTTCCGTTGACGTCTTCAATGAATTATGAGCATTTTCTGATCCCTCGGAGATATTGTCTTCATCGCTAACCAAACCTTCCGAACCGGGTATAATTAATTGCGTGGAAGAAAAGTTCGGCACATTACCATTTCCCAGAACATTGTGTACATCGAACGAATTTGTTTCAGCCACTTCCTTCACTCGTTTCGCATTTAATTGTATTTCATTTGAATATACTTTCTCTTGTGTATTCCGCTTTCGTGAAGAAGCTGTTGCCTTCCTCTTAATCGTCAACAAGCTTTTGAGATCCATCGTCGTTCGTGCATTGGTGTAAGAACAGGGAGACATCTTCCCTTTCCCCGCAACTTTACGAAATCCAAAATAATTCAACTGCCTCTGAAAAGAAGAATACTTAGAATGCCGAAAATATTTACTTAAAACATGATCAGCGACTCCTTGTGGATCATGGACTTCGATACGTCCTGAATAAGTGTCAGAGTAAGCAAACAGCGCGAAGTTCCTTATTTAATTAGCTGCATGACTTACCATCTATCCATTCCAAATACTTACTATTGTCGTCTGTCAACATATTGGTTAGTTGAAAGAGAAATTCAGCTATTGGCTGATGATGCCTTGGTTGAAATTGTCCGCCCATATAAAGTGGACGAGTATTCGAATTTTCTTCTTTCGAAATAGAGATTTTGCTTTCATCTAAGGATTCCTTAAAATTGAACGTGGTAACACTTCCAACATTAATCATCATTAAAGTATTCTATTGAAATATTGAAATAGAAATTAAACAATAAGTAGTGCAGGTTTACTGACTGAATTGCACCAAACTATGACAAATCTTTTAGTCGCGTATTGTCAATTTGTTGAAATATTTTAATCGTCCCTGTGCGTAGCAAAAATCGCCACGTCTCTATTTTTGCTTTTGGGCATGCGTATTATTAGCTGGCGACGTGTATTTTTAGAGAAATTTGATTGGATGAAATTCACACCTGAAGCTCAGCGAACGTCGATACTTTTTCATTCGTAATAAATAGATCTTCAAAATTAGAACATGTCCGAATATATCACGAGAGACAGAGCGGAATAAACAGGCGTAATAATAACGAACGTAAAAAATACATTCATCCGGCAATATATGCATGCAGGGTACATCCGTGACGAATAGGTATTCCCAACAGTGCCAATTTCCCTACTCGATGGTGTGCTGACAAGACTTACCGATTTCAGAAGAGCTGTTAGACGAAGTCAGAATGAAATGAGTTTGTAAAGGAAACACCAGCAAGTTCGTCAACATTACTAAGCATCAAATCGTTTCCCACTGAAGATAACACTAAATTCTCACATTAACTACTGGAAGATGGAAGATTACGCGCGAGCGTTGTGGACATATTTTGTTAATCACACTTAAGGTTTATTACTCATCTACATCACTAAACAATAGTTCGTGTCATTATTTTCTATTCCAAAAATCCATGAAGTTCTTTACGATTCAAAAAATGCTAGCTTGCTTTAGGGGAATACAAGCGAAACATGAGCTTCATTACTTGTGTATCTAACTTTGATAACACTGTAGAATAGTCCAAAAATGAGAAGATTAGTTTACAGCCGCAGTCTTCCTATCCCAGAAGCTCTTCAATAAGGAACATCACGCTGCCAAACTTTGGTAAAATTATCACGCTTCAACTTGTCGGATTCCTTTATCTTGTTGCTATTGTCGAAAACAAGCTTGATGCATTGATAAACTTGGCATTGCGCTTTGCGGGTTCATTTATTTTATTTCTCTCGTTTCGCTTGAGTTATAGTCTTGTAAATGGAAAAAACGAACCCTTACGGATTTATCTATGTATTTTCAACCGATTACAGAAAGGTACTTTGGTACGTCCGTAATACCGTCAGATTTTTCTTCGATATGCAGATGTGTGGGGATCATACTGCTGCTTTTGGCTTTCGTCGAACTGGGCGTTACGTTATAATGTCCATCATCACTCTCTGCATCTCTTCGAGGTAACATCGCAAGATCAACTAGCGAAGAGTCACAACTCGTTCCTCCCTCCGAATTGCTGTCATCTGTGACGTGACCGCACAACCAATTTTCATCCAAGAAGGCCAACGAATGTTCGAAAAAGTCGGACTGCTGTGTCGCAGCATTCACAGCTTCCTCCATTGCCGCTTTCGCCTTATCGATGAGATCAATATTGAGATAATCTGCAGATTGTGATGGTATCTCATATTTGTTCTGTACTATATGGTTGTTACTTGTTGCAAGAGCAAAGTTCAAGACATTATCCGCAAAGTCGATATCAAATTCTTCAGAGAGGACATGATCGCGAAATTTCGATGGCATCTGATCTTCAATTGGAGCCATTTTCTCCTTGTAGCGCTCTTCCTTTTCTACTTTAGCGCTTGCTCGGAATCGTGCCTTTTTTGAAGTTTTTACTGTATTAGAAGACGATTTCCTGCGCCTTTTCGAACAAACAGTAGCCTTGCGGCGGATTTGAAGGAGGCTTTTCAAGTCATCATTTGTCACTTCGTTAGAATAGGAACAAGGAGACATCTTTCCTTTACCCGCATGCTTGCGAAATCCAAAATAGTTAAGTTGACGTTGGAACGAAGCATATTTGGAGTGTCGAAAGTAGCTACCCAGAACGTTATCAGCAACTCCTTGAGGGTCATGAACTTTGATTTCACCTATAGCGTTAATAGATATAGAAAATGAGAAGTCAAGTGCGTATTTCAGAAATAACAATGATACAATTATCATGAATCGAACTCGTAAAAATATATTGAGACATCACTATGAATACCACCCAAAACCAATGCAGACACCATCTTCTTACAAATAACATGGGCGCGGAAAATGTTCTATTTCACGTGATTCACCGGCGTAAAAAGTCATACACGTCATCCAACTTCGGGAAGATTGCGAAGACTACAACTTCAAGCACGTACTCACCATCAATCCATTCAATGTAGTGCGAGTTATCGTCAGTTAGCATCTTGACCAACTGGAAAAGGAACTCTGCAACAGGGTGTTGAGGGATTTCGTTATTACTTGGCATGATGGATTCAATTAAAAGTTTTCAAATGAGAGTTGACGTGAAGAAAGGCAACTTGTCACACTCATGTGTGGGTGGAACAAACAAATCGATTTTCTGTTCTTCACCAGAAAAAATGATAATCGTTACGTATGAATCATACGTAGACCACCTGATTTTCTGTAACGAAGCTAAGAAAATTCCCAGCTGTGCGGGCACAGAAGAACTTCGAAGTCAATCAAACAATAATTAGATTAACCCGACATATATACGTATTCCCGTAACTTCTGATGTTAACAGCTGGTTCGAAGCTTCCAAGCATTTTCTTCACTTTCCCGGAGAAAACTTATAGAAAACGATGCTCTTGCTATTATTTTTGATGTTCCTGCCTTGATGACATAATCAACATTGTCACACAGTGCTTTTAGTTATTTTTGTTTGACATTTCACCGGAGAAACAGAACAAGAGAAGGGTTACAAGTAGTACATATATGTACATGTGTACACAAAAACCATCTCACACAGACACATACGTACACCTCAGATGACTAATGCCAACCTTAATGACGTCAATACGAACTTTTGACCTGACACGTTTGACCAAAATCTTGACCTCGTCAGTGATGTAAAATACAAACTGCTTTCTCTGGAGCTAGAGTACTACGAGTGTGTGCAATGAAACCTTTTACTAAGAATGTTACTTTTCAACAAAAGCATCACGGACAACGCCATCAGTAGTACAGCGAAGAAACTCACTCTGAAATAAATATGAAACTCAGTTTGATACTCGTAAATACACTTCTATTCACAGCCGAATCCTTCACGTTGTCGAAGAGTAAACAGCGTCGTGGATTTGCTCTCGAGAGGTCAACAACGACATCATCTTCATCGGATATAGCAGAGTGTTCGGTGGGGGCAGAGAGACGAGATGTTGTCAAGTTTGCGTCGACACTAGCGATTACTGGTGCAGCCGGTCTCCTCGGGAACCCATCTACCTCGGAGGCTAGGTTAGAGGCAGTAAATAGACCTGATTTGTTGCCTGAAGAACCGGGTAAGTTATGTTGAACAACGTGCAAGTGCAAAGCTGTAACATTTTTTCATGAAGATATTACACGTACTTTCATTAGGTAAAAATGTCATTCAGATTGAAAAGTTTCTTACGAATGGACAGGCTAAGAGATTGGACGAGAAATTGAAGAAGCTCGAAGAAGCAACAGGTTTTAGAGTCAGAGTTTTATGCCAAAAATATCCCCAGACTCCTGGTCTTGCCGTTCGGGATTATTGGGACTTGGGAAAAGAAGATTCGAAGGATGACAAGTTTGTTGTCCTTGTTGTAGATCAATTCGGAGGGAAAGGGAATATTCTCAACTTTAATGTAGGTGAAGGAGTTAAGTTTGCGTTGCCAAATGTGTTTTGGACGCGTTTGCAAGGAAAATATGGAAGTATTTTCTTCGTGAAGGAGAATGGTATCGATGCAGCCATTGAGAGCGCTATTGATGCGGTGTATACTTGTCTCAGATCAGAAGACGCCTACTGTGTAAACGTCCCTGATCCCGCTTATGATTTGCAATTGCTGAAATAATTGGCTTATGGAATCCAGTCTGCGTTTTAGAATATTATATTCCACAACACTTTGGAATAGAACTGTGACAGTGAGCTAGTGCAGAAAGCTAAATGCCTGTAATCTTCGATAACTTTGAGAAGTTGGGGCTGATTGCATTCATTGTGAGACGATGGCTACGAAGGCATGAAGTTTTCTCAATAGTGCTACACCTTAATAGCGTTCGGGAGTCGGGAGTCAAAACACACTCACCTAAATTTTCTCTTAACGGAATTGGGAAGGCGCGTCATGGGAGTCTTAGGAATATAAAAATGAAAGTATTCACGTAACAAACATTCAAAAATTGCTAATAATCACTTAGTTACAACATTACTCGCATTTCTAGATATCTTGATAGAGAAATCAATAGACGCTACAAACTACAAACGCTGCACAATCATGATGAAAACAAGTGCTCAAGTGAACAAGGACGAAATCAATATACTTCGCTCTAGACTCAAAATGAAAGACGATGAAATATATGAACTTCGTCGACAGTTGCAAGGGCTGAAAGAGGAACTAAGTAGCTATGAGAGGGTCTTCCACAGCAGTGGATCGAGTTTTTCTTCTGAAAGTGGTGTTGAAAGTGCTTCCAACAATTCCTCGATCACAGACGAAGTCGATGAATTTCTTGATGATTTATCGATTGCAACCATAGGAACAGATCCAGGAAGCGAATTACGTGGTAGGAAGCCCAGAAAAGGTGATAATGTCCATGTTCATTATACAGTGGCTGTAGAAACCCCAGATAACATAGTTATGTCCTCTCGAGAGCACTTCAACGGCATACCATTTCGATTCAAATGCGGAGTTGGACAAGTGATCGAAGGCTGGGACAGAGCAATTAAAACCTTCAAGGGTCGCGAACGAAAAAGGATAACAATACCACCACATCTCGGATATATAGAAGGCTTGCCACCAATTATCCCAAAAAATTCAGCTTTGATTTGTGAAATAGAGCTTTTGGATATAACGTAAAGGTCACGAATAGAATTCATTATTAGCATTTTCTCTGGATTCAATCGCTCTCGCCGAAAACTTATCGATGTCATGGATATCAAAATTCAAATTTCCCGATGGATGAACTCCTCAGCACTTGCGAGAAATATGAAAAAGTCCAATATTATTTTTCGACCAGTCTCGGAAACAATTCTACGATGTAACATATATGCGTTTTTTGCGATTAATTTACTAACCAAAGGAAACCTCTTTGCATCATCCATCAATTTTTGTGATTCTTTAAATATCATTTTGTTCATATCTTTACTCCATAGAAGTTGAGATACAGAAGAGCATAAGTCTGAATCGTCACAAAAATCCTTTTCATCGATCATAACTCTTGCCAAAGCATGAAAATCTTCAAAATTGCCATTGTCGAGCAGAAGTTGAATGTGACCAGTTATAATATTTATAACAGAAAATTTTGTCTCGGGAACACTTTGACAGATAATTCCAGAGTCATTTTCAGACATAACACTACAAGCACCTTCTTTCGTTGTTGAGATTATGAACGAGGAAGCAGCATTTTGAATAAGGCTTTCGTCAGATTGCGACTGACCTTTAACAAAAAAACTACAAAGAAAGTTATATTTCGCGTTCGACAACTTTGATGGTGCATCTAAATCTTCTTGAGAAGGGAGAAAGGATGAGTCATCATCGGTTTTTATGCTGTCATCACTAATATTTTCGTAATTGTTAGCTTCAACAAGTTCTGCTTCTGATAAACGAGTACTGTAATCCTCGCTATGAAGCTT
>Ga0209092_10001558_pt1 | contig 22179 bp, 16 predicted proteins | sample FraStrMetagenome_FD_187446 | JGI IMG/M metagenome (GOLD analysis project Ga0209092, IMG submission 187446) | Marine eukaryotic phytoplankton communities from Arctic Ocean - Fram Strait ARC3M Metagenome (SPAdes) (version 2) | ecosystem: Environmental > Aquatic > Marine > Oceanic | place: Fram... | reverse complement strand
AATTGCTGTTGGTACATCTTTTGCAATTTATAATATAAGATATTTTATTTGTCGAAGATGAATTTTCAATACTTGACTTCCTTTCTGGATCCTTGACGGTTGATAAAAAATCCGAAATATAACCATTCCTAGTGACATCAGACTTATAAATACATCTGGTGTGTGTATTGGTAAGGCCCAATAGTAGCCGTAAGAGACTTTTTTTCGAATTGATATCTTCCCAAGATGAAGAAGAAAGATGACGAATTCTCCACAATAGTCCTTGAGTGGCTTTCGTACGTAGCCGTTTGAGCCTTTCTGCAGCGAATTTTGTCCAAAGGGTATCCCCAACGTGTCTATCGACGGTCTTACCATTCCACGAGATAGAGAAAGTTAAATTTGATGGTATTACATCCACAATAGAATCTTTTGCAAAATTCCTGAACGTTATTCCCAGATCTGCCGCGCGGTCTGCGTGGTGATTTCCGCTTAAAAGGGCTAGATTTGGGGTCAGTCTCTTATATCTGGGGTTAGATTTGATCTGTGTCCCCGATTTGCAAAGTTGGTGAGAATTCACCTTCAGAATCGAGTTGAATTGGCGATGATCCAAATATTTTTCCTCCCACACCTCACTCGGCATTTGATTTTCTGAACTGATGTCCGTGATAGCTTGCTTATATACCCAAGATTCAGCTATCTTAAGAAAATGTTTTTTGCGTAATGCCATAACCTTTCTAAACCATCTCCAATCCGAGGACGTTATCTCTAGAGAGTTGGCGGTGTTTTGTTCAAAAGACTGAATAATCCCACTCAAGTATTTGCTAATACCCCCGGCAGAAGAACGTATGTATTCTCGATCCGTGCTGATTGAATCTCGATTTCGAATTGTGAAAATATGATCTCTAATTGCATTACTGTCCGTTATGGTGATGCGCTCGAGATCATTATCTATCGCCAGATATTTCATTATGAAAGCATAACATTCTCCTGTTGCTATATCCGACTGGCTAGTACCTAGCTGCTTTGGTAATAACTTGGTTCTGGAGCACAGTGGGATCATAGGTCGATTTGTCCAGTTCTCCGAGAGATAGATTCCCCTGGACGAATGTCTAAGGTACAGATGCAGAAGGCAGCCGACGTTTTTGAAGAGAGGTTTTCGTGAGCGCCGTCTGTAGCAATAATGAGGGGTCCTTTGCTATTATACAGTTTTTGAAGTAACCGCCCCGATAAGTGATATCTGTTGAAGATGAAATCCCCCATAGGATCAAATCTAATATGTGCTTTGAGATTGAGCTTCAAGTAATCATAGATTTCGTTATGTATTTTTGAGTCACTCCATTTCCACACCTCATCGGTGGCACGCTCTTCGAAAATTTTGCTCAAATTAACAGTTTTCCAGCTTTTCTCCTCTTCCGTACAATGTTTATGATTGACAAGAGAATGGTTCTCATGAATATTGTTAATAAATAAGAAAGAGAAGATATGAATATGATTCTAGGAAAATAAAAAGCCTAGAGAGTTCTAACATAACATAACATTACATTACATTGAAGTACTAATCGAAATTGTTGCTACAGAAACTGCAGGAAATGCAGGATGAAGAATCCTTATAAGAGTGGCGTATCTAATAATATAGCATGTTGCTTGAAAGAGAAAAGAAAGGAATCCTAAGTGTGTTTCTAATTATTAATACAATGCTAAAAGCATCAAGCAGTTATTTAAATCAAACTCTTCTACTTATCAGATAAACGATGAAACTGCAACTTGCAATACCTAATTTACTAAATAAGTACTAATCTTGCTTAGACTCTAAAAGATACCGTATACGAGCTAAATTAGAACCTATTTTCACTTACGTAAGTAACGAGAACAACTTGGTACCGCAATTAAAGAAAGCCTACGCAAAACATAGAGAAGGCCATTTGATAAAAGGAAGGAATTTCTTCATGGGTCGTGTGCGTCCAGTATATATGCATTATTAGAAAAATCGGAATCCCGTCCGGAGAAAAACACCTGAACATGTATATCGTACATATGTATATTCAAGTTTCTTAGATGTTTGTGATTCAGACATAGGCAATCACATAAGAGCAAGTATAACGAAAAACAACTCGTCCATTAGACACTGACACACACTTCCATAAATAAGTAAACTCCATTTACGATAAGTTCTATAAGTTTTCGTTATGGGAACGCAATCTAACGATAGAGCTCACAAGGATCCTGAAACACAGGTGACACTTTGTGCAAGCTGTGACAGGTGTCGTGCCCGAAAAACCAAATGTGATGGAAGTCGGCCGTGTAGCAACTGTGCAATCAAATATATGAAGAAACACAAACTAACGAGGTGAGATGAATTCTTGACCATGTGTAAAAAAGGTATGTTTCTTCCGTTTCCTCATTCTTTTTTATTCCAAAACCCGTCTTCTATGAAACAGCATTGAAGGTATAGATATCAGAGAATTTAATTGCGTTTATTCTCCTGCGAAAAGAAGAGGACCTGTCCCTGGTCGAGTGCTTTTGGCAAGAAACAGAGCGTTAAAAATCAAAAGTGAAGAAGAATCGGGAACATTATCGCATGGGGCAAGAGACAATAATACTTCATCCCCTCAAATGCTGAGTCAAAATATAATGACGTGCCTTCCTGTGGCTACTACTTCGACAGCATCAAACTCGGCTTCTGGAACGAGTGGCTCTCATCTATTTAACCCTGGAGAAGCGCTCATTGCTCAGCAGCGCCAACTTCTAATGCAAGCACAGGGGCTTAATGGATTTAATATGAATCTGAACGACATTGGAGACCCCTCAGTAATGGGGCTTTTCGGTGCCTCAGGAACTTTAGGAAGAACTCTTGGGACTACTGCTATGGCTAATCCAAATCTTTACCAAACAAGGAATTCTGTTAGCAGTGATATCGGTAACCAACAAGCTCAAAACATGTTTGCGCCTCCACAACAACAATTTCGAGTAGGCACTAGCCTTAGGCCGGACACGACAAACCAAAGTCATGATCAAGCTAATAGATCACAGAGAATGAAACTTGAGCCGAAGCTAGATAAAAAAGATGAAAATACGCAACATTTGCTTCGGTATGAATCTCTGTTGCATATGAATAACCAAGAAGGAAATATGCTTCGAAGTTACTTTATGATGAGTATAAATGAAGTTTTTAATCTGCCTCCTGTGCCTTTGGAAGATGAATACTGTCGTGGTCTTGCTCTCACGTTGAATCCTATGCAACTACCACGCAATACCAGAGCTGCATTGCATGCAGCAAGATATGCAGAAGTGGCTTTAGGCGCTCAAGCAAATTTTCAAAGTTCTCTCGCTCTTGAGCTAAGTAATGCAACAGTTTTATGCTTACGAGAATGTGTAAAGAACCCCGTTCACGCAAGTTGTTTGTTGTACGTTGCAAGAGCATACTTTCTGCATGGCGTTTTTCGAAGTATGAGAGGAGATTTTGAGAGATATCTCAAATACAGAAAGATGTGCATGTCTCACTTGAAAGAACTTAATGTAAGTCGTAAATATGATGCTGATTCTTTTAGAAATCGTTTCTCACATTCTTGCAATATTATTTATGTAAAGAAAAATTTTGGTGTGAATCAGCTACTCGCAGCAATAGCTTTCCATGACTCCTGGGTGTATATGATGCACAATGCATCAGAAAAGGAGCTTCCTGATGTTAGTAAGTTCATGTCAAAAAATGCAAGCAATTCATCCTCTTCTGATCCGAAGTCGAAATACTTCTCCAATGAAGTGTGGATGAAGGGTCCACCACCAATATATTTGGATAATGATGCCCCACCTCTTTCCCGTAGTCTTGACGCTCTTGCAAGTGCTGTGAGGACGTGTTGCGAGCAGGCAAATCAGCAATTTGCAGCAATGGAAAGTTGTCAACCTGATCTGGCCAACGATGATCAAAGTAACACGCAATATGTTGTCACATCACAAAAAGAAGAATTTTGTGCCAGAAACATGGTCCTCTCCGCCCACAAACTTTTACAAAGTCATGAAATTCAACACACCTTCACAAAGCAGTCTTATGGACAGCGTTTAATAATATCAGCAATGGATGCATTTCTAGAGGATGGTGAAAACAGTTGTGAAGGCTTTACTGACGCCCAAGTACAATCTATTCTATTCGTTTGTAATACAACGATTGAGCGCCCACTTCTCCTTCACGGCGGTGGACCGATTTATCACATAATTAGTAACGCTGCTATCATATTGTGTCACCTTTTGAACGGCATGTATGGCAGAATGAATGACGAAAACCCGGACAGCTTAAATGATATGGAAACAACTTTATTTGAAGAAGTTTTGGATACATTCACAGCAATAAGAAAACTATTGAACATGCACAGAAGAAAGGTACCAATTCAATTGAGATGTCATTATTTTCCCCGGGCACAAATGGGGACTAAAAATAGTGATCTCATTGATCTGAATGAAACAATAATGTGTAAATGTCGTGGATGTCAAGGATTTGTATTGATGAAATGCTCACCTTGTGTAGCTGCAGAAAGAGCGCAAAGAAGTATGATGGAAGAACAATATAGAAAGGCACATGAACAACTTTTGAATGTAGAGAGTGATACTGGCAAAGCCTTGAAATTGGGCGAAGATGCTGAATTAGATGAAGCTTTACTGAGCGTCTTGCAAGAATTGATTTCGACAAATTAGACTTACTTGCATATTTATTAAACATATCGGCTGTATGAATTAAATGAAGCTACTAAATATATTCGATTACGTATAAGATATTTTATCATTTCACAGGTCAAAACAAAAATCTGTTGCTAGTATTTTCGAAGCCTGCACAACAAGGTAAATTATCGCTAGAGAGTCACACTCTAATAGTGTTTTTTTCTTCAAAAAAAATCTCAAATATCTTCCGATGTATTAGTAAAATGTTGTTGTAGGTCTGTTTTGCTAAAGTATTTCTTCTTTCCATAAAACGAGTCATTGACATTTATCGATGCTTATGATCCCTAAACTTGCGATGATCGAAACCAGATACCTCGTACAGACGTATAAGAAATAAATCATGTGGAAAGGAAAGACATAATGGTTGCCTAATCAAATTTTTGATTTGCACACATGCGTAAAAAAATTTGGTGTTCAGAAAGGAAAGAGAAATCAAATGATGAAAGAAATGTTAATGTTCAAATTTTTCCTACTAATTTATATTCTATCAGGCATTTTTTCTTCGTGTTTATTATCTACAAAATGTGTGTTTGTCTTGCTTTTCAAAACTAGTTAGTGCGAGCCTTCTTAGCAGCGTGGAAAGGTTCACCAAGGCTAGCCAAAGTACTTTCGAACTTGTGTTCCAAAGTCATATGATTGTCAGGAGCAAGACCTAGACAGGCACGCATTACGTTGATGATGGCACATCTTTGAGTGAACAAGGCGTTTACAACAGGAGCTCCACTGGGTACAAGAGGTGCCTTGAGAATGTAAGAAAGGAGAGAAAGAACAGGGTGGAAATGCTCCCATTTTTCATCGCCTTCACTGCGCATAGATATCCTTTCGCAAAGTTCTCCCAAGATTACAAGATCATAGATGAGAGGTGTAGCCAAAAGACTGTCTTCGCATGTGTTGTGCTATTTATTTCAAAAAAATTAGAATGATGACAATGAATTTAAAAGTCAGAAAAATTTTGTGTAATGTTTCAAGAATGCCATTTCCTCGACAAAACTCACCATAACAATAGTGTTCTTTCCTCCCATGAAGATCTCGGAAGTGTATTCATCCATGGCACGTTTAGAGTCAGCAACGTAAGGGACATATTTGATAACAACACAGTGGTCAGGGTGTTCATCTTCATCGAAGAGGATACGGTTGGAGGCAACCATATCGTCTACAACATTACTCTTACTGATTTCCTTACTGCGGAATTGACTTGGGGCACTTAGATTCTTTCCATCGTTATTTCCAAGATGGTTGTAGGAAACAATACTTACAGGCTTGATACCAGCAGAGACCAGGAAATCAACAAGAACGGACTTCATCTTGGTTTGTCCAGATTTGAAGTCATCTCCAGCAATGAAGCATTTTTTTTGACGTGCAAGCTCGACAACTCCGGGAACAAATGTGTTTTGAGGAGATCCGTTGATGAAAGTACACCCTTCCAAAATAGAAGCTACTGCGAAAACAGTGGAGGCACTAACTTCCTCTTCACCACGTTCAATACTAGCCAACATATTTTCAGCAGTGTCATTTACACCTTCTTCAACACTAGCGAAACGTTCAGTATTGGCAGTCCACAAAAGAATGACCTTGTCAAGACCATTATCTTTTTTGAAGTTGCGGATATCCTTACGAAGTTGTTCCATTTGCTCTTGCTTAGTTCCAGTAAGGATATTATCAGCTCGCTCACTTTGGTTGGCTGCAATAAAGTCAGGAAAGTAAACAGAGGGAAGGGGTTTGATGTCTTTCATGTGGGGGTACAGTTTCTTTTGTAGCTCAACATCTAAAACTTTGGAGCGTTTCATTGCGTCTCCGAGATTCATGCAGGAGATATCCCATCCTCCCCACACAATGTTGTTAGGGTCAACCATAGGAAGCATGTTAGACATGGGGGTAAAGATGGAGTTACCTGAAGAATCGTTTCCAAGCTTGACAGTGGAGGCTTTTAGAAGTGATCCCCAGTAGTTTGCTTTTTGAGGTCCCTCTTTTGTGTCCCAGGTAAGTCCAAGTTTATTAGCGATGGCTCCAGCTACACAAGTGCTGTAAGACAAAACAATCAAATCAATGTTAGACGTGGACAACGATGATAGCATAGTCAGATCTTGATCGAATGACTTGCAATTTTTGAAGCTTTCCTAAATCTACATTCTTACCTCCCGTTGTTACCACCCAATCCGATAAGCATAACTCCTACTTTTCCTACATTCTTTTCAGTTTTGAATTGCATCTTCGAAATAACTGGCTTCACTACATTTCCCTCAACCAAGGTTGTTTCATAGCTTTATGGTAGGGGTATCAAGATATATTTCGTGAGTATATGTAAGAAAGTCGCACAGCGCAAACGAAAGTAATATTCAAAAGATAAAATTCAACTTCCGAAGGTTATTCCTTTCCCCACGAGAGATTGAATATCAACAATGAAACTTCTCTACCAAAGGATTCAAACACTAATACCTCAATATATCAAATTTTCAAATAAATAGAAATGTCATCCAGCAAAAAATCACTCACGTGTAGTTTGAAATGATAGAGTCATCTGTGTATTTACAAGATTCGGATTGGACAGTGAAGGATTCATCAAGACTTTGGTAAGCACTCATTTTGTATCTATAAACAATGCAGCTAGGAGAATGTTTTGAATCCGGCAGGAGGAGGGAAAATTAGATTTTATAAGAAAATGTTGCAAGAAGCCGATTCCTGTAAATTAAGATTTTTTGTATCTATTAGGTAAAGATATAACAACCCCTACTTACGATCTTTTTCACTGTTATTGCATTGTTGGGTTCTTTACTAATGAATATGTAAATACTATAAGTATGTTGATTCGCGTATCTATGTACATCTATAGATATTTAGCCAATACTTTGCACGCATGAATATTTCACATTGTCCCATATTGAGAAAAATGTCCGAGGTTGTAGCATACTACCTGACACGCGTACTTCACTTTGAGACCAAAAGCTGTTGTCATGACAGTGCATGAACTGTTTAATGTGAGCTGGAACTTTTCAGACATTCAATTAGATGAATTATCATCCTATATATTTTAAATATGTAGCACAATACTATGAATTCTGAATTGATGACAAAAGGTCCGATTATTTTTTGGAACTACATCCTGGATTCCTATAAAACACATGTCACTTAGTCTTTCATTACGCAATCTCGGGTCAGACCTCCTTTTGTCCAAACGTACTTGTTTGATAGTAGATATAGTACGTTCTGTTTTTGTACAACAAATTCTTATTCGACGTAGTCTGTCAAAAAAAGCTTTGAGTCGTACTAACGTCATTCTGAAGAGATAAACTAACAAAGAACAATTCAATATCTTGATGTTGAAGATATACGATGTAAAAAAGGGATCTTTGCATTGGAATTGATAAATGTATCAAGATCAATAACAATGAAACAAAAGTATACCTTTTGAAAACGAAAGTTTCAGTGTAGGGAGCGACAAAATGGCTATAGTATTCTAAGATCCTTGTGTTCAAAGATTTCTGAAAAAATATATACCATTACATAAAATTACATTTGCCTCATTCATGTTATCACCTTTGCAATCGAAATTGACAGGTAACTCTATTAATTAATCTTTCATGATATTTTGTAAAAAATGCTAATGCAAAATTTAAGATCCTACAGCACCAATGAGAGATCTATTATTTTTTTTCCTATACTCAAAATAACGTTGCTTGATCAAATAGTTCCATTTGTTGATTTTGATCCTTCTTGAAGTCCTCCTTCCAAGGATCCCTCTGTATATCATTTGAATTTTAATTGCAGATTGTACCATGTTCTCTCTTATTCTTATCAACTCTCGTTGAAACACTTGATTAAATCTTCGGACAACAATTCCCCTCCATTTTGATTGAACTCTTGTAACTATTTGATGCTCTCGTTGGAGAATTTTCTTTGCTATTAGCTCAAGATTCTCTTCAACTATATGAAGAGGAGGATGATGTCCTAATCGCTCTACTAAAATATAATAATCATCATTTAGAACATGTATTTCTTCTCGTGAATCATACCAGAATACTGGTTGTTTGTGAATATTGTTATTCAATGCTCTTTCCATTAGCATCGGTCGGGCATACTTGATAACTCGCAAATATTTTTTAGTTTTAATTTTACGCTTAGCCATCCTCATTCTAAACATAGCTTGAATGACACTCGCACATCTTGTCTTGAGCATTGCCTTTATCAACATAAAATGCAGCTTTGCCTTAGCCAATCTGAACGCAAGATATTTTCTGTAAGCCCGTTGAATCTTAACAATTTCTATCTTTTGTATTCTTCTCTTTCTTGCTAGATCAGACGCAGTCTCGGCTTGGAGAAAAGATAGGTCATCTGCGCCGATTCGAAGTTTGATACTTCTATTACATTCCGGACATTTTGGAACTGCCTCTGGAGAGATTGAATGGAAGGTTTTTACACCGGCATTATCAGTTTTTACTGGGTACAAATTCAGTCTTAGTTTTTTCGAGTCAATGAATACAATACTGTTGCATTCTTCACAAGTCAAATATGGAGACAAATATGTTTGACTTATATCAAATCCTTCATCTTCTCTTTCTTTTGAGTATTCGTAATTGAGACTTGGGTAAGAAATTATGTTAGTAAGCTTGACTCTGGGCGATCCACTCATTGTTGATACCAACTATGTTATTGATTAGTAATGTTGGTGCGTTTGTATTCGGAAATAGATCGTCCTACACTGTATGGTAATATAATTAAAATAAATTGATAGCAGTTTCAATTTCAAAATCGGTTTAGATAAAATTGACATTATTAAAATATCAACACAAAAAACTTAGATGAAGGCAAACAGGTCGCACCCTTGATATCATTATATTTGTTTTATTATTCTAGACCACAAAGACCAAGGTCTGTAAGTGCTCCACCATACAAATTTTTACTTTTTACGTTTTTCCTTCGATCTAGAGATGCATTTGTGAAATTGGTTAGCTTGATTAATATGATAATATTTGTTATCATATTTTACTACAAAAGAAACGATACTTGACTTACCTAAGTATGCATCGAATCCATCAAACTGATGCAGTTGAGAACTAGTCATTGAATTTCCATCCAAGTTAAGATCAACAACCAAAGTATTTTCGAATACGGATCGATGTATAGGTGGAGGGTTCTTCTCTTTAAATTGGGCCATACCTTTTGGGACGATGATCTGATTCCTTCTCAATGAAAGGACTTTTAATTTAGTAAGCTTCCCAACACTTTCTGGTATTTCGATAATGGAATTATTATCAAGATTGAGTTCCACAAGTGATTTAAGATTTTGAATGTCCTCCGGAATGACTACTAGATCATTGTAGGACAAGTCTAACTTTTGCAGTTTGATGAGGCAGTTTGGTCCACTTGAGCATAGAGAAGAAGGGAAAGACATGAAGAAATTATTGTTCAACCTAAGATTTTTCAAAGAATGTGGTAAACTTGGAAGTGGTATAACTTTGGGAGGAGTCTTTGGTTTTAATGTTACAGGGCTGCCTAATTTATTTCCACCAGCTGTCAAAGTTTGTAGTTTGGTCAACTTCGAAATGTTTTGGAGAGCCAGAGAAGTTAATTTGTTTTCTTCACAATTCAGAGACTTTAAATTGGCTAAAATTTGTATGTTGGTTCCAAGGGACTGCAGTTTGTTTTTCGATACATCAAATGTTCTCAAGGTTGTCAATCTACACGTCAAGAAAAAGAATTGCGATGATAAGTAAATGATATATCCATGAGTTCTTTATAATTGAGAAAAAAGAAATTGAATTGTACGTTCTTATGAATGGAGTTGGAAACTTACGTGAAAACTGGTCATTCATGATGGTGTGATATTCATAAAATACAGTCTTAAAATTAGGTAAAAATCACATAATTACGAGTTGCAGAAATTCATCGACACTTCAGTCTCACCTGGATTTGGTATTTCAGTTAACTTATGCTCTTGCAAGGAAAGAATCCCAGTTTTTTTGGCATTTTCTAATTTCTGATGTGAGATAAAATGGGAAATTCAGATTGAAAGCCATTCAAAAATTAGGTTAAAATGCTACGAAAACGATGATATCAAGATAGAAGTGTGTACTTGTTGCAGCAAGCAGATTTACATGATTCGCTAAACTCACCTTAACAACCACTTTTGTTCCAGTTTTATTCTTCGGTGTAGATGTTGTGGTTCCCATTTGATAACAGATGTATTGTTCTCCGGTTGTCAGAGCTGCAAATGAAGTGAAGCTTGATGTAAAATGTACGAATACAAGAAAGTAATTCTTTTCTGGATTTTCAAGTCTACGCATGTTTATCATACCAATCATACAATGTAAGAAGAGTGATTCGACTTGAAATTTGTATTGTTTTTCGAATAAATTTAAATAAATGATCTTTTTTAATTTTTCTGTTTATCGTCCCACATTCATATGTGTGAGTCACTTTACCACGAGACATATAATAGCACTTGAGAATGAACAGGGTTAGGAGCCTTCTCTCTTGGTAAACATTGCTATTGAAATCAACACGCAGCATATTTCTGTTTCATCATTCACTTTCATTGCCATCTAGGAGTGCTTTCGAATCAAATTAACGCTTATTTCTAACACATTAAGAGAGAATCACACTCATGTCCACGGCATGGTACAAACCATCCGTTCTACCCAAATTAATAAAATCTTTTCCATCCAAAAATGCACATAAACAAATTGAAGTATGGACTACTACCTGTATCGTCACCAACTTTGGTAAAGCTACTAAGGAGCCAAGATGTACTGTACTTGTCAATCCGGCAAATCCAAGCTTAAGTGGAGTTAAGAAATTTCCATACTTTCCACGGTAAGTTCCATTGGAAATGTTTCCGGGGTCTTTTGATTTATATTAAACATAATGAATCCGTCCTTTTTATCTTTCTAAATAAAAGTGGTGGGCCAGAACCAAAAGAACAACCAAAAAAATATGAGCATCACATTATGGGATATGTCTCACAATGGGGAGGAATGGAAGTAGGATCAGGAATGCTTTTTCCTGCCAATGTAGTGGATGGTTTAGTTCATCAACTAGGAGGATGGAAATTATCTTTGTATTGTAAATTGGTTTCTATAGAGCATGAAAAATGTCATATTGGTCAAGCTGTATCGACGTATGCTGGTGGGAAGGAATTGGATGTACATTATGATGAAATTATACATACAGTCCCTCCATTTTATTCACATTATGAATCTCCATTATTAGCTCTGGCAAATTGTTATCAATCATCTTTATCTTTAGCTTTTAAAGAAAAGAATGAGAGCAAAAAAGTAGCATTTCCTTTATTAGGTGCAGGAGCACGAGGATTTCCATTGGACGATGCTATTGAAATTGCAGCAGTAGAGAGTCTAAAATGGAAGAATAGATTGCATGATGATGAAAATGAGAATATTCATGACAGTAGTGATAGTGATAATGATAACAAACTGAAAATTCCGAAGCAAGTTTTGGCATTTGGTATTCCAGATATGAAAATAGCAGAAAGTTTGATCAATGCGATTGAGCAATATGATAATTAATTCACAGGATATGTTAAAAAAAAAGGGAGGGTGTAGATGAAGGAATTCTTTCACGTTCCATTGCAACTGTTTGGTAGTATCTTAAAAAATCAAAATCATGAAGATGTAAAGATTTAGTCTCTTCAATTTAATTTGGAATGAATTACAATATCTTGCTGAATAAACAACATGCAATAGAAAAGAATGAAATCAATTTATGTAAAATAGAGTTTCATTCTGTAATTCTAGAGGCATCAAAAATGTGGTCACTTGTTGAAAACTTGACTGCTCCAATATGTATTATACATACGCGAAATATGTTCCTAATGTACGGTGGAGACACTCCAATGTCAAACAAGAAAAAAGTGACACAGCAGGTAGATTATGGTCGACAACTCCCTTCTCTCATAAAATCCAACTACTATTGTGTTCAGAAAGTAATTAAAATAGTGCGAGGAAAAGTACAAAATCAATTAATCTAACACGAGATCCTTTCCACCGAATTAAATTGATACAGTACAAAAAGAAAAACTATCGATTATAATTTGAAGATATTTCGGAACTAGAAAAATGATGCATGCTAGTGGAAAGCAACTATTTCATACGGTTGCTAGGAGAAGACTCCTATCCCAACGAGGAGGTCCTATAAGTGCCATTACTTCTCCTTTGCCTACAGGAAATCCAACGAAGGAAGAATTTGAAAAGGATGTGATTAGCCTTCCTTCCATCAACATCATTTCAAATCATACTCATTCCATTAGAAATGCGCATTTCTTCACTATGGGCCTCTCACATCGATATTTTAGTGTTTCTAGCAGTAATAGCAGTAACACTTCCTGTGACAATGAAAGTGGGAATACTTATTATACATCTTCAACGGATACTAATGCATCCTCAGTAGAAGAAACTATTTCCAGTATTAGTGGTTTTGAAGCAGAGGCTGCAGCTACAAGTACTGGAGATGCCGCAACAACTGCGGTGACTGAATTTACGCCAACATGGTACAATCCAACCGATCAAGTCGTTTCTCTCTTAAATTACGTTGATTCCTTACATGATATGCCATATGCCTATACCATTATTGGATCTACATTATTTCTTCGGGCAGTATTATTACCCATTTTTATCGGAGGTCAACGTAATTCCTCTCGATTGGCACATATGACACCAGAATTAAATGTTTTAAAAACCCGTATTGAAAGACTAGGAAAAAATACGGACACAGCCACTCAAGCCAAATATGGAGAAGAAATGCGTGCCTTGTTTCGTAAATATCAATGCAATCCTCTGAAAGGACTCATCCCACCAATAGTCCAAATGCCCATCTTTATGTCCATGTTCTTTGCGTTGCGAAAAATGCCTGATTTGTTTCAAGAAACTTTATCCACCGGTGGAATTGCATGGTTCCCAGATCTGACCAGTCCTGACCCATTGTATATCCTTCCAGTCGCCTCGGCTGCAACCTTTATTGCCACCATTGAATTATCCAAACAAACGATTGAATCGACATCCTCAGCATCTCAGGCAACTCTCATGACAAATGTGTTCAGAGGTCTGGGTGTCCTCATGATTCCACTAACAGTATCCTTCCCATCTGCAGTCTTATCCTACTGGGTCACCAATAATCTTTTTAGTATGTTTCAAAGTTTAGCCTTTCAACAAAAATCCATACGAAAAGTATTGGGTATATGGGATCCACCCAAAAAGGTGGCAGGTGCTCCAGAACCAAAAGGGATTCAGGAAACTATTACAGATATGGTGAAAAGTCGAAGTGAAAAAGGATCAGAGGAAGAAAAGAAGGAAAAAGTGAAGAAGCATAATGAAGAAGTGGAACATCGAAAATTGGAACGTAAGGTCCGTGCAGCTGGTGCTACTTCTAGTAAACGAGGAAAAAAGAAGAAAGGGAGAGGTAGGAGATGATTGCATTGATAAATGGAAATAAGAACACTTTTTGCATTGCAACATACAGAAATATTAATCTCTTTTTATTTTAGTAATCGAAATTTAATTTATGGTAGAATAAAGTTTTTGATCGTATCTATTTTGGTAATGAATGATTTCTATCTAAGAGTAAGGAGTATCTTCGGCAGAAATAGGTCCTTCAGGATATATAGCATTACCTTCCAAATCAAAGTCAACATCATCTTCTAAATCCCATCCACTAAATTCCGCGGGCAGCATAACTTTATCCTTGATAACCTTGATAAATTCAGGTGCTCTTGTATTTCCCATAATAGCTCGTCCGACAACAACTCCATCATATCCAGCCGCCAGATGTTCCTTCACTTGATCAGCAGATTCGATCCCACCACCTGCAAGAGCAATGATAGGTCCTCCGCTTCCAGGAAACAATCCAGCCAATGCTTTGGCTTGATCTGGAAAATATTCTCCCCGCACACGATCATAATTGGATACCAATATATTCTGTGCTAGACAATCCAGAGCATAATCCACTTCATTCTTGGTATGGCATTCGACAATCGCTTCTAATCCAATCACTGAACATAGATTTAAAAAAGTTTCCAGTGCAGGTCCTAGCACACTTGCAATCAATACCACACCATCACATTCTGCCTCTTTGGCAAGACCTAATTGAATCTCATCTACAATTATATCTTTCATCACAACCGCCGCTGTATCGCTGCATTTTCGTACTGCTCGCACCGTACTCTTTAATTCCGATACATCTCCACCATAAGACATATAATCAATGTTCACAAAGACACAATCAGCACCCATATCCACCATCGCCGTAGCAACTCCAGCAGCATCGTCAAACCGACAAAAAACTTCTCCTGGTCGAGATAAAGATTTACGTTTAATATCTGCAACAAAACAACCCTTTCTCATGCTTAATGAATTTTGATATCCCTGCCCATATTTCGATTCAGCTGATTGTTCATCTTCGGTTAATTCTCGTCGGTTGGGATTTGCCGCATTTTCAGGATCTTCATAGACTCGACGTAAGGCTCGTGCGAGACGGAGTTTGGGGATGTTGTTCTGGACATAGGACATGGCGATTTTCAGTGGTGATGTCGATGTTTGATGTTCCTTATTCAGATTTTTCATTTCGAATTCTTTTCGATGCACGGCGGAATATAAGTCTTCATATCTGCTGCTATGTAGAGATGTTGGTGTGATTTTGGAAGGTGTGGATTGTTTCAATGTTGATATTTGAAATGCTGTAGAAGGTGATGATGAAAGAAGTGCAATGATTAGAAGAATCCATTTTGGTATTATTATTGATGATGACCACATGGCTCTAGGGTGACAATATTGATTGGTGATGGAAAGTTGTTGGATAAAATAACAAATTAATTGAAATTGATATTGCACCCCATTTTTCTTTACAATCCATCATCAAAACTCGATGGACATGAAAAAGTTGACAACTAAATCTAATCATACAAATCCTACATACGAAATATAATTCTGTGATTATTGATCGAATGAACTAATGGCTGTATTTTGGGGACTGATTCTACGTTTAAGTATATATTGATTCTACAGGAAATGTGTAACAATTGAAAAGAGCTTCTCTTACATCTCAATTGTAAGAGAAAAAGCCAAAGCCATTGAGTGACACACATCGAGAGTGAACTGCAGAAAGACAAAACAAACTGCTCAAGACAAACACACCAATTCTCCCGCCATTGTATAAATTCGAAGTATCATCATGGGAAAAGACGAAAGCAGCTCCGGAAAGACTTACGAAGACCGAATCAAAGCTATAAATATAATAAGTCAACCACTAGCCTCCAAAAAATCCACCAAGAAAATTCACAAACTAGTCAAAAAAGCAGCCTCCGCCAAAAAAATCCGACGTGGTGTCAAAGAAGTCGTCAAAGGATTACGAAAGGGTGAAAAAGGACTCGCCATTCTTGCTGGAGATATTTTCCCACTAGATGTGATATCTCATTTACCCATTTATTGCGAAGAAAACAATGTTCCATATGTGTTCGTACCCTCCAAACAGGATTTAGGTGCCGCCGCTTGCACCAAAAGACCTACTAGTTGTGTTTTGATCAAAGGAGAAGATGGATTATCGGATGGAAAGGATATTTATGATGCTATCGTGGAGGAAGCCAAAGACTTCGATCCTACGTCTATAAAACTCTCGGCTTGAGTTAGATTCAATTCTGATGCCTGACAAACGAAATAGCTATACATAATGAAATACATCTATTTCATAAAATTGATGTGAAATTAAAAGACGAGAATATACAGTATTATCAACGAATTTCCAAACTTTTGACGTAACTATTCGACAAAATATATATGAATATTATAAATAAACATGAGCAAATTATTCTTTGCATTTTGAAAAATAAGAGAGTAGATGAATTCACCGCAATAATAGACTTAGAATCATGGTTGAAGAATGTTGAATTATCGTTGCTTTGTATTTGGTTTTGGACTTATTAATTTGATTGAAAAATATTAATGGACTTTCTATATTCATATGTTGATTCTTCTCTTATTTCTTTCTTTTATGTTCAATCAAACTTGTTTTCTTAAGAAGTACAGCTTTCTTATTCTCTTAGTTTATGTAGGTCCATCCACGCTTAAAAGATAAGTATTGAAAAGTACTTTCACTTGTATGTTTGTAAACTAGATAATCAATCTTTTGGTAGTATCTGACTCTATTTTCCATTCCAAGTTGGCGGTGTAACTTTGTTATTTTCTTGAAGTGGGTCTCTTGAAGTTTTTGTAAGGAATTATAGATTATTTGTTTCTGTTTTAAAGTGCAGAAATCAAAGTTTGGTAAATGGAAAGCTGACAAGAGAGATAAAATGAAATTGTATGGATTTTCTTGAAATTCTTGTTTTTATGCAAGTGAGCACTCCTGCTGTTTGATGCGCTTGTTTGAATGAACTTTGAATTTTGTCGTTTTTCATTGATTTTAACATTTATTTGAATTTCGTCGTCATTAGTTACGAGGGAAAATACAACGTATTTAATTTCAATTAATTATGATGACGACGAACAAACAAGAAAACAAAAATTGCGGATTTTATGGTTGACTTTTCCATGCGTGGACCTCAGTAGAAATAGATCTTCTCTCTCCATCGAATCGAGCTAAGCTTCTCGCATTGGCTCTCTTATTCTTCACGTTCAGATTCAAGAAACAAAGTAAACACAAGCTACTTTTATTCTTTCAATTTTTTAAAGTTGGAAAACGTTAAGAATCATAGCGAAAAAACTCTTCAAGAAGACCGCTGTGTCAACTTTATCCTCTTCCGCCATTTTTTGAGTAAAAAATGGAGCGAAAACCCACAGCGGAATTAGTACGATTGCCTCTCCACAATTTTTCTCAATTTCAATAAAAGCTCCATTGTATTCCTGAGATTTTTTTCTAACTAACTGTATCAAAATGGAAAGTCATAAAATTGATAACGATGACGGTGTAACAATAGCGTTGGATTGTAAAACAACATACCAGAATCAAAATGATTTGAATTTGTCGACTCTGCTTCGGGTAGATGCGGCTTTGAATTCATCTTTGTTGATGCGATATGGCTCTCGTATAATTGAAGAAAAAAATCTCCTTGTTTTGGATCTAAATTTTTTCTACCAGCTGTTAGAACGAATAGGAGTTATCGTACCATCCACTGTAACTTCTGCAAATAATGATGCAGCAAACTTGGAAATGAGAGAACAAATTCTCTTGTCCCTGCTGCGTCTTGGTAATGATCATAAACTATATCGCCTACGTTTGAGATCTCTACCTACTTTGGGTGGGAAAGAATGTGTGTGTTTTGAAGTCCTGCACAAAAATTTGGAATCTCCTAGAATAGAAATATTGAAAAGGATATGGCAAAATCGTGAACATCAAGGTGTGATTGCAAATCTATCCACCTCAAAATCATCAAGCATACAAGATGATAAAAATATTCATTTGATTGGATGGCATCGTCGTCAAAAATCTCAAACAAAGGAAGCACCAAAACATAAAAAAGGTGATACATGTTCCGTCAATGCTTCACAAGAAGAAACGCATGTGCGATCAGAATCTCAAAATTTACACACAACTCGTAACCCCAAAAATTCAGGCCTATTTTCAGAGCCTCATATTCTTCCTGGCATGACGCTTCGGGAGCGAGTAAGAGCAAGAGCAAAGCATGCTGAATCCATAAAAATGAAGACAGAATCATGTCAAGACTCGGTAAAAAAAGGCGATGGTAGATCTCTTTCAACAACTTCAAATAATGTAACCAATAAAATCATGTCCAAAATGAAGGGGAAAGAATCCGTATCCCATAGAATTATAACATCTAATACAGCTTTGCTGAGACTTGCAGATGCGCTTCGATCGTATGTGCACATGAAAGAGTGTCGGTCTTCCGTATTTGGCAAACAAATTCTTCCTTCTCAAAATCCCAGTATTGTCAATCTCTCTTTTCAAGAATTAATAATTCATCTAGGTGGGGCAATTTATGGTACTTTTGGGTCCACTCAAAAAAAAGCATCTAAGAAAGAAATAACAACCTGTCTTATAACTCTTGCGAACTCAGTACCAAAATGGCTCACAGTTGCAAAACACAAGTCTGAAGCAGAGCCCAATTCTGACAAGTTTCTTCTAAAACTAAATAAGAATATAGATTATCAATCATGCGTCACTCAGGTTCTGGGTGGTCGAGTTTGCAAACGAAAGGGATCTAGCAGCAACATCAACACAAATCAAATCAACTCCACAGACTCTGATTTAAAAGGATTTAAGAGATTGCAAAAAGTAGCCCACTCAAATGTTTTCTCTACCCAAAATGATATATCATCATCTGAAGGAAAGAAAAATGAAAAGAGAGTTGGTGAGCCATTAGGAGAGTATCAGTCCAAGAAAAAGAGAAAAACAAATGGACAAAAGATAGATTTACCAAATCAAAATGGAAAGAATGGAAAGTCAAAGATTTACAACAAAAGGCAATGGAGGAAGAATCCACAATGTCAACAAGGCAATGAAACAAAAACTAGAGAAAATCCGGCACCTAAAGCAAAGCCACGCATTAACGAAAATCTTAGATTCTGTGATGCGGATCATGATGGAATTGATGGGAATTTTATCCTTTCACCAACATTCAGAGACGGAAGTAATGCGTCACCCCGTGGTTTAAAAATGTTATTTGCACAGTTGAACTCTGGCAAGCGAATTTGAGTTGAATGAAATATCAATAATAAAAGAGAGTAAATAGACAACAATACAGTTTTTTTAAGCAGACTATCAAATATTATGTTTCGCACTTTAATTTACGCATGCATGAATACTTTGCCTAGTCACCCTTAAATTCATTGAACTGCTGTGGTACGAAACGTGAAGTAGGCTCTAGCAACAATCTTTAAAATTTGTTCATAAGTGAGAAATGTAAATGCTGATGTGAGCACTGTTTGAATCAATTTAGCTTGCATACCCGAAAACCATGCATTGACGCCACCATTACGACTATACAGTTTCAAAAGGCAATCGATTGTATTTTCATATTCTGTGCTTGTCTTATTTGAACATATTGGATGCTGAGATTCATCTTTTTTTATATTTGCCTTCTTCTCAGTATTACTTCTTTGCAGTCGCAACAATACTTGCGTCAATTGAAGAGGGTACGTAAAAACCGTGGCTATGGCTTTAGCAATAGCACCTAAAAGAAATGCTTCTAATGGTGTTACAATATTAAACTGATTTTGTAATGACCGTCGTTCCGTATGCTGTTTCTTCCAAGTCAAGACCACCAATCTACATTGTTCATATACAAAGTGCTGTATGGCAGGATTTGAAACAAGGAGAAGAGACGCAAACGTTCCACTCCATAAAGAGGCTATTCCTTCAGTTTTCAAAATCAATCGTATGGTTTCCAATAAAGTTGATTCTGTTTCCTCGTTAGAGTTAGGTGTAACTTTTCCATTTTTTCCTTGTTGGACAATTCTCAAATTAGCAACCCATAAAGGATTAGTTACGAGTACATTGATGATTCCAGCTAAGGATGACGCAAACAAAGACTTCCACATTGATACGGGAGTGGTTGTGAGTGTTGAATTTCGACTAGGAGGATGAGATTGTTTGATTGAGTGAAAGAGTTTCTTCTTTATATAGTCATGAGCGTAAAAGAATACAAAGTTGGATATGGCTAATGTAGTGACGATAGGTTTGACGCCTCGATACAATTCACCGCGCTGATACAATTCCAGTAGAAGATTCAATAAAGATTGAGTGGATTCATTTTTGATTACGGAGACATTTAGGGAATTAGAAATATTGGATGGTGCTTTACTTGTATTTGACGTGGAAGTGGATTTTAATAATGATTCTTGCTGTTGAACAACTTCACGATGTACATGATTTTGCTCGTATAAAATGCTGGAGGAAGTAGAAGATGAGGAAGAGGAAGATGATAAATATTGATCATGACCAATATCGACATATGATGTATTAGTTCCACCCAAACTTGTGAGTTCCGACCATTTTGAGGACGATGAGGATTTAATAGATTTAGTTTCTTCTTTTAATGACTTTTCTTCTGCATTACTGTTCTTATTATCTGCTGGTGTATTTTGTATTGGTTGGGTTGATATCAATGGTGGGTCTTGAACTTGTTTGGATGCACTAGAAACATTACTTTGCTGTAATGGTAACAAAAGTGTAGATTGAGATTCATTTGTTTGTGAAATATTTTGAATAGGGGACATTTCCGCACTAGAATCTTCGCTATTGTGTTCTTTTTCAACATTTTCGTCTTTTTCGCCATCTGTCGTTGCTAAGGATACTTGTCTCTCGATTCGTGCACGCTCTAATGGATATAAAAGGAAAAGAGAGAGTGCTGACCCTATTGAACCTCCAAATGCGTGCACAATAGTTGGAAGAGTCTGGGTTCTATTATTGAGCTGTGGTTTTGCCATGATTTGACCTTAAGAGTATTTCAATCTTTGTTGCTTAGATTTATGGTTTACTTTTGATATATTTCAGTCTCAATCATCCGATATCACATGTCGTCGTTGTACTAAGTGACACTATATATTTGATTGATTGTTCAGTATCTTCCTGCACGCAAGATTGTACTATTATGTAACGTACAACTAAAAATAAAGCCGTTATCGAGCCAAATTCATTTCGTGCCTAATCTTCTTTTGCAAATTCAAACTACGTTGACAAGAAAAGTCGCTTCTTCTGTGGAACAAATCACACGCACATTCCAAAGAGACTCCTTATTTGAATCTTTAATGACCACACTTTCTCCGCTATCACCGTCTATAAGGTGCCAAACCAAACTGAAAGTTTCCATCAAACGATATCACGCTGTTGCATTATGGAAATGGAATGCCGGACAAGATGAGGTGTGCGGGATCTGTCAATCGCCTTTTGAAGGAGTTGCTCCAGGAGTCAAATATCCTGGAGACGAATGTCCTGTAGTTTGGGGGAAATGTGGTCATTCTTTTCATTTGCAATGCATTTCAACATGGCTGGGTACTAATCGAAATTCATGTCCAATATGTAGAAGAGAATGGGAATTTGCGGATGAGAAAGAAGTTATAGGAGATGATGACGAAGATGACGATACTAATAATTGAAGTTTTATGATGGAACTGCGAAATGGAATACAATCACATGCAAGATGTACATAAAAAAGGGTGAAACTTATTTCATGAAATGAATAATAGACTCCTATTATTTTTATTTGAAAGGTCAGTATGGAATTCTAGCTCATCATTTTTTTAGTTTAAAAATAAATCAGGTTAGCAATTGCTTAATTTTATCCAACCTTGATTATAATTGTCTGGTTTTTGCCTCGTGGTTCCGGGATGAAAGTAAATTTTGATTGAAATGTGAAATTGTTTGGAATTGTTTGGAATGATCAAAACCAAATTATTTTTTTACACAGCAGTTTTTTCAATCAACAAACGTAAACTTGGGCATGATACAAAGAGAGTTTTTCGCCAGGACGAATGGCTTTCTCTCTTCCACCTTCTTTTTTTGGATTTTTTTGGACGTTTTTCTTTTTGGCTT
>Ga0209092_10001555_pt1 | contig 22199 bp, 9 predicted proteins | sample FraStrMetagenome_FD_187446 | JGI IMG/M metagenome (GOLD analysis project Ga0209092, IMG submission 187446) | Marine eukaryotic phytoplankton communities from Arctic Ocean - Fram Strait ARC3M Metagenome (SPAdes) (version 2) | ecosystem: Environmental > Aquatic > Marine > Oceanic | place: Fram... | reverse complement strand
CTGTTTCGATCTCATAAATTTAATATTGAATATAATCATATAAGCATGAAATTACAGCAGTATGCTTAAGAAGAAACAAGTTAAGCGATTTTTTTCAAACATGTGCGAATATCAATTTAATTCGTCAGTCATTCTAAATAGTAAATCTTCATTCTGGGGCTTAACCAAGATTCGGGAATAGCATTGATTTAGAGAGCCTAACTACTAGATAGTTAATTACTTAGTTTTGTAGATCATATATGTTTGTTTGTTTGTTTGTTTGTTTGTTTGTGTCTGAAATCGTTTACAGTGTTTCCTCCGGCATTAGACTGCGCCAGGGCCCAGAGTTTCACTAGTTAGAACTACGGAAATATGGTCGGCCCCCCCGTACTTTATTACCGTCAGGTGTTTCCGGGGAAGTTATGACCTTTCGATAGTAAAAACTGCACTTAGTTAGTGCTCTTCAACATGGATATTTTTCTCCGCATTATGCAGTGATCGTAGTTCGACTCCGTTAGTGGATGCCAAGACATTACTACCGGTTTCACTGTATAGTAGAAATGGTTTATGCTTTACTAAAGCATAACTATTATAATTAAGATATATGGACGCGTACATACGAAGCATTCAAGGCCGATTTATTACAAAAAAATCAAACATTGATTTTAATCGAAATACATGATTCGATGAGGAAGATTTCTGTAATTTCATTAAAATCATTCCTTATATTTAAAAAGATACATACAATTATGTAAAAAAAAAGTCACAGTGATTACCTAAGTAATTTTACTTAGGTGGTAAGTTCTTTAGAACGCCCAAAGGACCGATGTGAGTTTTAATCATGCTATACCGACACTGCTATGATTTGAAATCACGCCGTCAAGGTAAGAATATAAATTAGTAGCTTTTTAGCGGGTTTTAATTGACTAATTTAACGGTCCGAAAAAATATATTTCTGGCTGTACTGAGCTAAATGAGTACACCTTCACTTCCCGTTTGAAAGTACTATACCTACCATACGAGAAACGTGACAAAAGGAACTCTGTCCTATCTCTAATGTAGTACGGTTATTGACTGGCTAATTATGATTACGTAATTAATTAAGTGGAGAGGGATCGTTCGTACGTAGTACGTTTGTTTGTTTGTTTGTTCTGATATATTAGTTTAACGAATGTCTAGGCAATTGTACGAGGACAATATTTGCAACTATTTCACTCTAGTACGTACAACAACGTTAAATTCTGAGGAAACAGAAAGTTTTGTTATGGAATTGTACACTCGTACGTGCAATCATTATTGTACCTTTTTATGTTCATGCTTTTGGTGTTTTTAATGTTATTCTTATTCGCACATATTTTACAAAAGTAATCCTCATACATATTCAACACAAGTGTTTCATAATCTTATCAAAGAATATCATGCAAACTGCTAGTTTATTTCAAGTTTCGCATCACATGAATAGCATCAGTAATGAAGAACCTGAGAATTCGTTTTTTGAATCTTCCTTATATGATAGCCCTCAAAATGATCTGAATGGAAGCCAAGCTTCAAATACTGACCCATTGCAAACAAATTACATTGGTCCAGACATATGCGCATCAAGTGAAAATTGTGACCTTTCTCTCCTATTAAAGGATGATGACAACTCCGAAGACATTTTATCCTTTGAAAAAATCCTGAGTATGGACAGCTATGGAGAAGCAACTACTTCTACCAATAGTGGTCGTTCCCCAGACGATATTTTCAGCAATGATTTTCTTTCGAGAAAATTACCCGACATCATTGTGGATGATAAAGATATTCCTGCATTTCTTACTGACGATTCAAATTTCTTTCTAAAGGATTACCATTCCGTTTTTGATGACCACCATCATGAACAGAAAAGAGACTTCCAGAAACCGATAATCACACCAGGAAGAACGGGTCACTCATTTCTTGGTCAAATGACCTCCCAATCTATCCCAAACAAGCCATTATTAAGAGCACCAGTACAGAAGACGATTGCTATTGAGGGCATAAGAAAAGATGACGTGCTCTTCGGAAGGGGGAAACGAACTACTAATCACATGGGTAATAAATATTTTCGGGAGTTAGTGTCATGCATGTCACCTAAATATAAGGGCTGTTCCAAAGTGCAGAAAACCTCTCTTTCTAACAGTATTGTAGCTGCAATCCACAAGAAAGGAGGAAGATTTTTGTCGCCTATGCCAAATGATTGTAATTCATGGGTTGAAATGAGAGGCCTCGCTTTACGAAGAAAAACGAGCCAGGCCTTACGCGATTGCAGAGTATATCGTCAAAATAGGAAGTAGATAGGTGTCAAGAACTAGGTGCTTTACTAAACGAAATGTTTAATTAACAAATAAAATTACGATACTTTTGAAAATGAAGATGCCTGTGGTTTTCGTAGCTTAATAGTCTCATTCGAAAAATTTGCATGATGGTACCGTATCTGATGAGTCTGGTTTCAGATGAATGATGCCTGATGTACGAACTTTTACGGCAGTAATGAATGCATGAGGAAACTCAAACGATCCAGATGCTGCATCATGTGCACATGGTATACTCTATAGTTTTAAGATATCAATTCTCTTGTGAGAATGTAATCTGATTTTGAATACAATTAGTTGAAGAAGGGTAAGTAGGAAGAAAAGTCGAAGGCGTCGATGATGAAGCAAATCGATAGGTTTCGGGGACTGAAGTTACGAATATGAAAAGGGTTTACCGATGGGCACAATTCCGGCTACATGAACGTCAACCGTGCCTCCAGGAGATTTGTTCCATAATGTAGTATTGCTGGGGGAAATTCTTGTGCTACCCTCTTCAAATTGGCTCGTTGGACCTTCATTATCAAAATATATTGCAGTAACAAACAAACAGACGTATCTTATGTAATGAGTCCCAAAAAATAAAAATTAATTGTTATATATATTATACATTGAAGTATCTAAAAGGTTATGTATGTGCAAAAATTGAGAGAGCGGTTCAGGAAGGACCCAATAACGGATGTTTTCGAGTGATAGTACAGTACCCTTCAATCAAATATTTGTTTCAAATTTTGATTGTTTTTCAGCTTTAGGCTGGGGGCGTTGAAGTTCTCAAATTGTTTTTCCTTTTCTTCTGGTTCAATGAACCAATCCAAAAATCTTTCAATCCATGAGGAATCACTGGGAGGTGAAAAATCTCCACTAATTGATACATATTTGTCCCTTTCATGTTTTCTGTTATTTCTTTCAATATCTTGAGTAGGAATGCAAAACAACAGGTTGAACCCCAGACACTCGCCTCCACCAGTGCATGCATTGTTATTTAAGGTCTTTCCAAATCCGCAAAGCCTACTTTTGTTGGTGTGTTCGACGTAATTATAGTGTTCATCAGAGTCATTGAGGGGTTCTGAGAAAATAGCTTCTCTATTATGTCTGCTGCAATACATGTAATTGGTAAGGAATGCAACATCATCATCATCAATGAATCGTTCATCATTTTTGACTCTTTTTAAATTTTTCGCTTTTTCATCATATATTACTTCTATTTCATTTGGTGTCACCTGCAATAATGGATTTTCCTCATCAACTTGGTGTTCCTCATCTGAACCGATGGCTTTATAGTCATTTTTGAACACAATTTTTTTATCTTTACACGCCTCACTGATATGATTTCCTATTTCCTTTGATGTTGAAAGATCCACCAAATTGGTGTGACTTGACAAATTACTTGTAAGAGTTGATTCAAGCTTTGGAATTTTTGTCCGGCAAAGTTTTGGCGACACCTTTTTATCACTCTTACAACCATAGTTAATCGCACCAGATTCCAGCAATGGTGATTCGAATTCACAAAAGAGTGGCCTTGACTTTTTTTGAATACCCTCTTCCATATAAGGAGGAGAGGTTCTTGCAAATTGACTTAATTTAGAAGATGCAAACTTGAAGTACCATAATTTCCAGAGGTTTTTATGGGAATTTGTATCGAGATTAGTCTCCTTATCTAGGATACCATGTGAATCGCTGAAAATTTTATCTGTAATTGTGTTCCATCTATCTTTAAATATATCTTTCCAGAGCATGTCTGATTCACTTGCAACGAACATAGTCCTCGATGTGAGCGATATATGGAATATAGAGGGAATATCAAGAAAACTTAAAACTTGCGATGACATATTGATGTCAAGTTGCTCAAGGAGTGACAAAGGCTTCGTGTTCACTGATATAATACATTCTTGTTGTTCTCCCTTTAGTTTCGTACTATTGATCGCATATTGTCCCTCTTTAAACAAATCGTTGCTGAAACACTTCCTTCTTTCCTTCATTTTGGAAATGTGTGAAGTAACCTCTGTTTCACTTTTGCCCTTGTCGGTCCTCCTTTGGATTGCTTGTGTTTTATTCTCTCTTCTTTTATTTTGATTCAAATCAGATATTTGTTTAATTTCTTTGGATATAGAAGAGAAGACATTATCAAGTAATTCATTTGTCTCTTCAAACTCATTAATCTCTTGAAAAATAGGTGACGCCTGATTCAATGAATATTTCTCCCTTAAGAGTAAAACATCATCATAATCTAAGCTATTTTGAAGTTTTTGAGCGGTTGACTGGTTTTTGTTCCTTTCAATGTTCTTCTTTTTGTCGGCAATAGATAAATGAAGCTCAGAAGAAGACAAAGATGTCACGATCGGGACGGATTCAATATGCGACATTTCATCCGACTTGATTTCTAGTTCATCACAATTATCTATTAACTGCGTAATTTTCGCTTCGTCAGATAAAATTGGCCCTTCCAGAGAATTTTCATCTTCAATGTTGGACAAGTTCGAAGAATCGCAAAGACTAACTATACCAGAATTCGATGCTTCTTCCCGACGACGACAAATTTCGTCATAGTGTTCTTCTGATCGCCTTAAATTTTCCATGTTAAAAAGGAAAGTTTTGGTCATAACTTGTGAAAACGCAGTATCACTAGCACTTTGCTTGGAAGCCGGAGATGAAACAGATGCCATAGACACATTTTTTAAGTCCGCGGCACCTACAGGCAGAGTGAAGTCATGGAAAAATGTTGTGCTAAAATCTTGAGATCTATTCATATCAGGAGGGTCAGAGATGTCAAATGATTGCATTTTCTGTCCTTCTATGGTCGGTTGACGAAGTTCATGATGTAACATCGGAAACATTAGGTTGTCTAGTTTGTTCCAAGACGCAGCACTTTCAGATAAATCTTGATATGCAGTACCACTTTCAGAAGATTCTTCGTGAAATAGAATAGATCCTCGTAAAGGACTACACTCGGGTGAAACGACAAGATCAGAAAGGGCTGAAAAAGATTCTTTCAGGCTAAAGTCCGAATCATCGGAAACGTAGTGGGATAAGGGGAAAATGCCAGTTTTTCCTGTTTTCTTTGAATCCACATCTCTTTTCATATCTAGAGAAACCAAATCAGGAAACTTGTTTTCATCTTTGATAGTATGGGTTTGGGATCCTTTCATGTACAATGTATGTTGACGTATGTCATCTTGTCTTCTATTATTTGAAAGATTGTGTTTTTCTTCACTTTTGAGAATCGGAATGGATGGCACATTTTCTGTAGGAAAACTTTGTACCTGGCTTTCAAGCTGCTTTTCTCTTTGTTGGGTACTACCACCATCCAAATCAAGTGGACTATTATTATTGTAGTATTTTCCACACATTGCACCTTCTGGTTCTTCTATACATATTTCTACTTCTTGTTCAATGCTTTCATCATCCTCTGTGGAACACGATGTAGATACAGAACAATCATCTCCACCCTCAAACCCCATCGATTTGGTTATGTTCATTAAAGCAATCACTTCCTTTTGTGTTCCTGCAGTTGAGACTAGTCTCTCTTTCTTAGCTTCATCTTTCACAATGTTATCATCATACAATTCTCTAGTCATTACCTCATAAGGAAGAAATTTTTCTGAGCTATTCTTCTGTACATTATTATCTCCTTCAGTATTTTTTGAGACCGAAGTCTCACAATCACTATCGTCCATTGAGAGCATTCCTATGGACAAGCACCCTACAGGCGTATCTTTTGAATATGAATCAGTGTCTCCGGTAACAAAACTCCATCTTCGTTGAAACTCATAAGCAATACGGCGAAATGAATCTATACTTTTGACATGAGGTATGCCATATGGATGATGGAGTTCCATTTTTCTAGTATGTTCGTTTTCTTCATCCTGAAGGCTATGAATCGAACAATCCCCTAAACTACCAGAGGTAGATGATGATGAAATAGATATGGAAAAATTCGGAGACAACGTTTTGGTCAACGGAATGGTTTTGAATGCAGGCAATACCTCCACACCTCTCCTACTGAGATGTCGACGTAAATTTGTATGAAAAGATTCAAAGCACGGAATCACTTCATCTACATCTCGTAGTATTATTATTTTTTCTTGTTTTGCTCTCCAACGAGAAGGTGTCGTCTGGCTTGAAACTAATAGCTCAACTCCGCCTCCATTCTCTGCATCGCCTAAATTATGGGGTGTCATATTCATTGGGCTGTGACTAAATCTATTTCTAAGAGAGTCTATAAGCGGTGACAAATTAGACAAAGATGGGGCGGAAGGCTTCTTGGACAAAAGTGGTGATGGTGGTGGGGTCATTGTGCCTTTCACGGAAGGAAAAGATGAACTTGTTCGAGGGGTGCTCTGCAAGTTCCCGTCGACGCTACTATGACGTCTCCTTGTAGTTGATTGGAAAAATGATAATTTCGGGGTTTCCATAGATGATCTTCGAGGAGTTAGTGTTTGATGTTGAGGCCTGCGTGGTGTGACGATAAAACTTCGTCTTGGAATGGAAGTGATGGTGGAACTAGAAAGTAAAGGATTATTTCTCAGGCTTTTCTCATATGGTACATGTGATGGAACATCATTTTCATCCGGTGATATATTTTGAATATTGCAGGGGCTGATTACATGTATTTTTTCATGTTTATCAGCAGTTCTCCCAAGGCCATTTGATTCATCATATCCAGTCCTGCTGACAGCGCCACAACTTTCGTCATTTGCTATTGTACACTCTTCATTTTTAATTTGTATCAAAAGAGGAAATTCCTCGTTTGAAGTGTTTCGTAAGTTTTCATTCATGTTCTCCTTTTAGGATTTGTCTACAATCATGTCTTCTGAAAAGTTTTCTGCAACCTAATTCATATGGCAGTTTAGAACATCCATCAAAATTCTTGTCGAAAGAAAGCAAGCGCAATTGTAGATTAAGCGGATGTTGAAGGTCATCTCTTGATTGTGCATGTATGACAGAAATAAATAATAAAGTGACTCACATGTAATATTTAAAGCTATAAATTCTCAAATAAATTTAAGTAAATAAGATCGTATTCTAAGCCTGTGTTTCGGATATTGGTTTCACTCGTCTCTTTCTTAATTAATTAAGCGACTAACTCTTCACTATTAGGCGAAACACTACAGTTTAGAAGCACTTTTGCAAGCAGAAATAATTTGAACTGATATATTTATTTATCATTACACATACAATATAATTACAGTAAAACCATTTGAAATTCTTGAAAGACGCATGCTATTCTGATATTCCTAGATAACATTCGATTTCCTAACGCTTTTAATTTTAAATCTGAAATATCACATCAAAACTTTATTAACATGAACCATAATAAATAAATAAACACATAGTCAAACATGAAAATAAATACTACATGTATGCAATTCCCATACTTAGAAGAATGTGTACGTTGTCTAAATAATGCCCCACTCGCTCTTTCACTAGAGAAATAATTTCAATTGGGTGTATTTAACAAGTATTTTCCACCCCTCCTGAACTTCAACTATGATCTTGAAGCAAATTTTTCCTAATAAAATTATTAATAATTTTTGTTTAATTCCCAAAAAATTAAATAACTCAATATTGGAATAGAATTAGAAACTAATTGAAAGTTTTATGTGTTCAAGATGATACCACCCCACCCCAAACTAACTAAAATTGTTTTTTTATCAACATTCAATATCCTCCTAGTGACAATGACATTAATGATCTGAAGTCTCCACCATGAATTGTGAAAGCGAAAATTACCAGTGAATCTTTTTTTGTCGTCTCTTTTATCAAATTTGAACAAATGGTTAGTTTTAAGATATTTTTTTAGAGAGGGTTCCTACTTGGCACTCCGTGAGACTGGATGTGGCGTCCATCAATTCATAACACATATGGCATGTATACATGTTTCAGAAGGCGTAAATTTGAACGTTTATGAATATATAAACTCAAGCAAGCAGAAATATGTTTCCATCGCCAACTTCTTTCACATAGAGTCAAATGAATAGTTCCAAAGATATATAGACTCTCCACATTGATAAATTTTTTTTGTTGATTTTTGTTTTGATCACAATTTCACAAATACAAAACTTTTTTTTAATCAAAATTGTTTATTGCTCACATTATCACAAAATTGTCTTTGGGAAAATAAAACTGTTATTCGTTCTTCCCATACAAAATCAAAATATCCAATCTGGAATTATTAAGAAAATCATTCAAATTGGCTTCCATTGTTCATTTATTGAATATTCTCTTCCACCCATTCATTTCCAATCTTTTTCACCTCCTCAAAAAGAGCTTTAATATTCTTCGCACGAGCATTGTGGTTCACAATACATACACGCAAAACAGGACGTCCTTCCACCTTTGTTCCAGATAAAAAGTAATTGCCTTCGGTCTCAAGTCTTTCCCGAATGTGTGCATTCAATGCATCCACCATGGAGTTGCTTTCTTCGTCACGGAGATTGACTGGTCTCATGCGGAATGTAATAATGGACAGTTTGGGCCTAGTAACAACCTCAAACTCTGGATCTTCATCTGCAAGTGCAGCTAAATATTTTGCACAGTTAACTTGGTACAAAACGTTTTTGCCCATGCGATCGACACCATAATGACGGAATGCGATGTATACTGGAAGACACCTTGCACGACGAGAAAGTTCAGGGCCTAAGTTGAAGAAACAATGGGCCGAAGCAAAGGTATCGATAGAAAGCTCTTTTACTACGTTCGATTGTTCATTGAAAAGTGAGTTGACATATTTGGGGTCTTTGTATACAATTGCACTGCAATCATAGGACATGAAAAACCATTTATGCAAGTCCATTGTTACTGAATCAGCACGTTCGATTCCTTTGAAGAGGGGTGCAAGCTCTGGACTCATCAATGCGCTTCCACCATAGGCAGCATCTACATGTAGCCAAATATTACGACTTTCGCAAAGATCGGCAATTTCATCAATCGGATCAATGGCGCCAGTGGTGGTACTACCAGCATTCGCAACAACACAAACGACACAGGGGTTAGCATCAAGGACTTCTTTTAGAATATCAAGACGCATACTAAATTTGTCATCGCCCTGAATTGGAATCACATTATTGACTCCTACACCTAACATTCCTGCTGCACGTTGAATACAAAAATGGGTAGCTGCAGAACAGATAACTATTGGTTTTTCACCTGGTTTTAGCATATTCACTAAACCTTTTTCTCTATATTGAGGGCCAAAACGATGAGCCAAAGATGTTGCAACCTATAATATAGGAACGATGGGATGACTTTGTAAGTATCATTTACCAGACAATGGTATAATTATAATAATGGAGAAAGATTGAAAACATACCGCAGTTAAATTGGATGTAGATCCACCACTTAGCAAACATCCATCACCTCTCTTATCAAATCCTACCAATTCACAAAGCCAAGATATCACAGTTTGTTCCATAGTCGCCATAATAGGAGAGCCAGTGTAGGCAGGAACATTCTGGTTTACGGATGCTGTCATGGCAAAACTGAGGGGATCAGTGGGGACTCCGGAGGCTGCAATGAAACCAAAATGTCCTGGGTTTTGAATACGACGTGCAAATTTAGATATCAACTCCATGGTATTATCCACGACAGAATCGATGGCATCTCCTTCTTTGGGAAAATCCAAATTTTTTCCAAAAGCATCCATTACATCTTTGGCGTCACATTGTGGAACGATGGGGCAATTCGAACGATCGCTCCATAAAGATTTCACAACTTCATTAATGTCTATATCAATCACCTTTGTTAGGTCATCATCTTCGTCTAGCACAGGTACTTCGAATTTTTTCTTCAACACAAACTTGGGAGGTGGAGAGTATGAAGCAATGGAATCTCCTCTATCGAATACATTTCCAAACGCAAAGTACTTCTCCTCGACATCATCTTGATCCAGTTCTGCCCAAACATCATGTGACATGTTCATAATATCCTCGTTGGTGGGTTGATGAACCTTTAAATACATTAGAAAAAGACGCATTTCTAAATAATCGCCTTCAAAGATTGTTTTATCTTCTAAAAACTTGTCCAAATGAGAAAGTTTAAGCCGTCTCAGATTAGCGACAGAGCGGACTCGTTTCATGTTGAGTAATTTGATGTCTTCATCTTCCATCAAGAACAAGTCTTTCAAAACATGCTGCAAAACATCTGTTGTGGAAACCATATTTTTGATAGATTAGAAACAGAATGAAGGTGTTGAATTTGCTGAAATTATCAAAGATAGACCTTGAAGCTAAGCTTCGAGCTTTTGGCTTCAGTGCACAAAATATAAGACAGATTTGGACTTTCTTTTATTTCTCATTTTTTTCTTCAAATTTACCGAATGTTTGCATAGTATGGATTCACGTACGACTTAATGGATATGCCCCTTTTGTTCTTCTACGTAGACGTAATCTATAAATTTGCCGATAAGTAACTCACATTCATGTATAAAGAATATGATGGATGTTATGTTACCTTAAATAGTTAAAACACTGCTACTGATCTCCCTCTATATTCATATCAAGAGGAAATAAAGAATTCTTTCTTTTATCATACCTAAATCTACGCCTACTCATACGTGTTCAAAGGTATAAATAACAAATCGAACATGGTTAAATAGGGGTGAGATGGAATAAAATGATATGATTGTATTGAACGCATGATGTTAACCCTCTTTCGAATAATATACACACTCAAACCTCGTCACAAATTCTTTTTTGGTTAGTTTTTCAATTTTAAGGAATGTGACCATCTATTATATTGATTTTTTTATAAACCAATTTTTATTTCTTCATTGATGACTATAAAGATCGATTTGACCAAGAAGAATAGACTTTTCTTGTGTTCTGTAAGATTGTATATGTTATCAAATGCTATCACAAGTTGGAAACAGGATATGGCTGTGAGAGGGCAAAATAGCTTTTGAAATTTTGTTTAACTTAATAGGATCGCATTTTTATTCTAGAATTTGGAGGGAAATAACTTAGTTTAATACTAAGTTCCCATATTTTATCATTACAATTTAAGCTGAAGGTTTAGATGGCAATTTAAATAATCTGCATAATCCTCCTTCATCATCAAGAAGACGTAAGCGCTGAAGTGCTTCTTCGGCTTTTTCTTCACTAAAATATTTCTTTGTCAATATAGTGACTTCATCGCAATATGTCTTTAGTGCTTCAAACATTCCTCTGATGCCAGATTCAACCTCATTCAGTAAATGTTTTACCTCATCCTCCGAATCCTCCTCTTCGGGGTATACCGTTCCGTAATTCTCAAGACATTTGATTATTCTTGATACACATATCTTGAGTTCCATGAATAAGTCCTCATCTACTTTACGCACATAATCAAATAGGGCATGCATGTCAGGTGGTACACGACCGTTCTTCTTTCCTTCATCAGAATTCACGTAGTCCACAGTCATTCCTTCCAACAGCTCTACAAAAACTAAGGCACTTGTGTGAGCTTTAGAAACACGGAATTTTGCCATTTCTGTTGCAACGCTAGAAGGATCGAGTGCCGAAAGTCCGACTCCGAATTCTTCTCCGAAAACGGTGGGGAGAAGTTCATTCCAAACTTTACGATGTGTGGCTGTATGCATTTGTCCTTGAACCATAGAATTTTGGCGTTTGATCTCAGTAATACCGTCCCAAGTTACTTCATGAGTACAGTTACTATCGGGTTCAGCGCTAGTTAGTTTAGAACGACCATCCCAGAACTGCATGTAGGCTAGTAGAACAATATTTTGAGATTCCATCAACAAAAATTGGAGAGGATCCCAGGCATCTGCAAAATAGCGACGAAGGCTTTCTTGTTTCACTTCCGAAACTGCAGTTTTGGGTTCCTCGACATCAGTTATTTGTAATGCCCGCAATGGAACTGAAGCTGTGCTACATGATAGATGAACATTATCGTGAGGGGTTTTAAGGCGACCAATCTCATACATTTCAAGCAATGATTGAACTTCGGATGCAGTGTCATGACCAACATTTTTCCATGGTTCAGTAGAATCCATTCCACAATACATATATACTAATTCTTGGCCACCAGGGTGTCTTGTCGCGAAGTCTGTCATATCATACACCATACCCTCGATAACCAGTTGTATCTCTGTTCCTTTTTCATGCATTTTATGAAAATGGTTTTTGAACATAAAATCAGAGAGCATAACATCTGGAGTATCAGGATTGTATCTTGTACTTGTAAACACCTACACAAACACATGATTGTGAGTCAGTCTGAAATTGGAATGAAATAGCATATGCATAAATCAGATGGTAGTGAACTTACTTCTAACTTTAATCGTTCCTGAGACATCATAATTTCGATTCCATGCTCACCAATAATATCACTGATACTATTCATGATATTAGCTGCAAATCCTGCGCCACTGCACATGTACAATATCGATTTGCTAGTTTCACCGAGGTGTTTGCCAAGAATATCACGCAGCTCTCCTTGTTCGAGTATATTCTTATGAACATATCCACGTTTCCTAGGAACCCAATTAACCTTTCCACTTGAAAAGTCTGCTGAATAGTCCTCCCTACTTAACCAGACTTGAAAATCCATAACTCCGTCACCCACTAAAGATGCTATTTCTTCTTTGAAGGGAAGGGAATCTCTGGTTGCAGCTTGAAGGATAAATAATGCCTTAGATGGTGCTTTACCTCCTGCAGCAATAACAGCGCTGTGACGAATACCAAGCTCTTGCCAGAAAGCTCTGAAGGGCGCTAAACCACTTCCAGCGGCAATCATAATTATAGGAACATCTTTGGAAGGAGCAGGAAGCTGAAATATTGGTTGCCTTTGATGCTGTAGAACAACCTTCTTGCTGAAGCCTTCCTTTGTTGTTCTTTCTTTGAGAAAGTTTGATGAAGCTCCATACCTATCTTCCATGGGTTCAATGTCACAAAAGGCTGGACTAATTAGCGCAGTTGGGTTTGTCTGCGAATAACGCACTTTTTCCACACAAAGATGAACTTCGCCAGCTTCTTTGTTATCAGAACTTGCAATACTGTAAACTCTGAAACTAATTGGGGGAAGAATATCACACAAAGAGGGAATTTGGAACAAATCTTGCAAAGAAGCTCCAACTCCACCCTTTTGCTTCACAATATCCATGACAAGCTCTTTGAACTTGGGAAAATCAAGCTTTGATGTATTTTCTGTATCGTACTTATCAAAAAGATCCATAATTTCATCTTGCGCAGTATCGTTAGAGCCGGCCGCTTTGCCAATTCGAACCATTGATTTCCTTGAGACGAAACCATCATTACAAAGATCAGCGTATTTAAACATTCTCTCGCAATTCTCTTCAAACATTTTCGATGCAAGCATTTCCTCTTCGCCGTTGCAGTGTAAAAGAATCTTTGTTGCGTTGGGATGTGAACGGCAGTACAAATGAAGGAGATCTGGTCCTTGCATCATAGATTCTCGATGAGTTTCAATAAATTTCAATAGCATAGGACATAAGGTAGCTGCGTAAACAACACGAACCATGTCACGAGTGACAGGTCTTAATTTAGCATATCGAAGGAAATCCGACAAGGGAATTTCGTATGGCACAATTTCTTTTTCAGGGTTTTCGTATTTCAAACCAAGTGAATCATGATACTCTGGCCTTGCGCGAAGAGCTTCCCTCCATGTGCTGCTAAGACTAACTTTTAAATTCCTGAGTTTATCTGCTGAAGATTTATCATAATTTGCAAGTGTCAGTATCGTATCTTTGACAATCTTTTCATCAGATTCATAAAGCACACCAATCCTATCTCCTGGTGCTGTTTCGATTCCTGTCCCAGATACTTTAAATTTAACATGATGAGTTACTTCCTTTTCTGACTTTTCATCAACGGTTGTTGGTAAGAATTCAGCTAATTGGCATACACTACTGCGTGCATCAAGAGGAATCGCCATCCTTTCTATCATAGAGTCATGCATGAATTTGGCAATCATTGTCCAAATACGCTGCTTGAGAAGTCCAGAATATCCTGTTGATTTTCCTCTGGCTAACTTCTTTGTAAACTCCATCTTAATTTTGAAGAAAAGAAATTGGTTAGAATGCACGTTTACAAAACAAATGAAATATATCGGTCAATGCTAGTGAACTTACGTATCCATACATTTTAAGCCTGTGCACACCCAAGAAACCACTTTCTCCAGCGTATGAACGAAGTGCACCGTACATTAGCCCCTTCAACTCCATGTCATTACCAGCTGAGATCACAGGTCCAACGGCATTTGCATTTCTAACCGCATGAATGAACCGATTCCAATTGGATGGATATAAGGAAAGTTGTTTCAACACTTCCTTTCCAATAAAGTTTCCATGTTCCGAGCGTTGGAAAAAGGCATCCAGACAAATTGTTAATGGCATACCTGCTCCTGATGGACCAACTTTCACACCGGGGAATGGTTTATCGACAGGTGCAATAGCTTCAGCCCATACTGTTGGATCAACATATGTTTTGGATGCTCGCATACTATGAACCTTGTTAAAACTGTCAGTAAATTTATCCAACTCAACTCTCATACCAATAAGTGCTTTCTTAAGACGAGTATGAGGTTCGCTCCCCACAAATGACATATCACTATCGAGGAAACCCATGCTTTGTAATTCTTCTGTCGCCTCTTGTGCATCCAATATGTAGTTGACGATACTATGTCCACGGCAATTCATTTCTGCGAAAGACTTTCCGAAGGAAAAGAAACGCAAATTCAAGTGATTAGATGAATGCTTTTGTTTTCAAAGATAATCGAAGACAAACGAAACTTACACAAAAGAACGCTTTCTCAGTCATAACTCCTGAAAGGCTCACAACATTGTCAAGAGTCTCGACAAAAACTTCATCGGGGTTATATTCATACATTCCGAAATTCTTTTTCCGTTCATCTACCCATGATATGGAATGCTCTGGTCCTGGCTTGGGGAATGTTGGTGATTGTAAGTCAGGATAGTTGAAGGCTGCCATGAGCATCTCGTAAAAACCCATAAATGGATGTTCACGATAAAGTAGATTACAAACAATATAATACCAGGGACGTTCTAAATTTTTAGGTACCAATTCTTCTCCTCCATCAGGTGCTCTTAAACCACCCACATGCCAATAAGCATGGATAGTAATTCCTAGAATATGTGCAGCTCGAAGAGCATGCTCCTTAGGTAAATTTGTCGCATCCAACATGGGAAAATCTTCATCAATATAACGTTGCAATTGTCCAGTAGACCACAACGTGGGTAACATATGAGCAAGGTCATCCCAAGCCTTATATTCACCTGGCAATCTAGGTGGTGGTGTAAGGCATGGTGCAAATCCATGTGAGAAAGACAAGCATCCATAATTTTCATGTCCCACTAGAGCATTAATCTCCATCGCCAATTTAATTGCATGGCGAGGTGATTTCGCGGGAGCATTGACAAGGGCTTCGACCTTGCTCTCAAGTTTCCCTGTCGTATTTGGATTGCACATGTTTCGTTTTCTTTGTGACGATATAGTTATATCAGCAGTCTCTTCACCGTCAAAAATTACAAGTAATTATGATGGATTTTTTTCTTCACATTTTCTCAAAACGAACACACCGTTCCATATATTTCAGATACCGTTCCTGTAGCTGTGGTATAGTAATATAGATAATTCAGTCAAACAGCAAAGAGACGGCGGAGAGAATCAAACCATTACAGCACTATCTTTCAACGAAGGCTACGTCCAGTTTCGTTTTCTTCATCGAATTGGGAACACGTTCATGGAGGTAGAAACTGGTATGGTATTATTTTGTTTATAGAACTTCATGTACGTTGCATCATTAGGTAGGTTAATCGGCTTATTTGCACTTCCAAATAAAATTGTTCAATACTAAGACATACGGCTTCCACAGAGAGTGAAGAAAAGCACCTTGGGCTTATCCCAAATTGCCATGTACTATTGCGTATGTAGGAGAGGAAGTACATATTACGAAGTGAAGAATTCAATGTTGGAATATAGCGACATGCATGTAGGTTTTTCGGTAAGCTTGGAACTTGCAGTCACACGTAAATAGAATATGATTTAATAGAATCCTTACGATCGCCATCCAAGAATGTTTCATAAGTTCGATCCTTAAGTATATTCTATTATATAGGATTTGTCGAATTTTCGTTTAGATAGTCGAAATGGAAAAAGGCATAAGGAATTCTCGGATACACATTCATATAGTCGTAAGAGAAAATAGACTGACATACATATTGATTATTCCATCGTATGATCAGCTCCAACTTCAAGAATTTCATTAGGAAACTAAAAACTACATTTAACGTTCGATTGAAAATGAATTCGATCAGCAAACGTCATCTTTATCGAAGCATGCAAACTAGAGAATACGCCCGTTTGGATGGTTACTTTTCGATACCTCAGATGGATCTCATGTTTCATAAGAAAAGATTCAGGAGAAAAAGCATTCTTATTTGACGTATGTAGCAATACAATATATAATTTGCAGGAGAAGGAAATGAAAACACAGGATGGATATATTCTGAGAAATGAATTTCAATTACGTGTTCTCTACGTACTTTATTCATACCTTGAAAATTTATCTTCAAATGAATATTTCACGTTCATAGCATCTATGTACATAGCTTATGGTAATTATTGTTACACATCCCTCAAGTGCAAGCGAAGCACATTTATTTTTGATAAAGTTGCATGTTCACAATTTTACGCTTTTTAAGTGCATTTTTATTGATTCCAAAGATGACAGCTACTGTATGCGATGAGGCAAGAGTAATTCCCGGTCCCACCGAAGCTGAGGATGGTCTCACTGAACAGGAACGTGCAAATGGAATGGTGGTCATGGATCCTCGTTGGGGATACAGAGCTATTGTAGAACCTAGTGGATTGCTACTTCCGTTTGATTTTGATCTTGGTGCCTGTGCTGATCTACGAAAAAATTTCGAACTTACTTCTCATGATGTCATTGTGACTACTTACCCCAAATGCGGAACTGCTTGGATGCAACAAATTGTGTTATTATTGATGCGTGGAAGTGAGGCTCAAGTAAACCCCATGGGAGATGCTGCTTGGATTGAAATGTCTGCATCTTCCGCAGCCAATGGAGAAAAAAGTTCTTCTCCTCCCTTGAGTGTGGATGATATGTTGAAGTTGCCAGCTCCAGGACCTGAAACTAGTAATTTGCGTGCATGGAAGACCCACTCCCCTGTAGAGCATGTTCCATGGAAGGGTGGAATAGAACGTGCCGCTGAAGTTGGTGCTAAATTGGTCATTGTTTCACGTAACCCTAAAGATGCCGGTATTTCTATGCTTCACCACACCAAAAATATTCCTCCGTTTGGTTTCTCTGGAGATTGGGAAGAATTTGCCCCCTTATTCTTGGAAGGAAAGGTAGAACACAGTTCTTTCTGGGATTGGCATCGTGATTGGTCCAACACACAAGAAAAATTCCAAGATACAATTTTGTGGGTTCATTTTGAAGACATGAAGAAGGACCTTAACAAAGAAATCACCCGAATTGCCAAATTTTTGAATCTTGATCGATCGGATGAGGAAATCACAAAGGTCACTGATCGCTGTACTTTCACCTCTATGAAGAAGGAATCGAAGGACCGTGGAGATAAGAAAAAGGGACATTTTCGTTCAGGAAAAGCTGGTGGATGGGTTGATGTCATGTCAGAAGAGACTGTTGCTGCCTTTGATGCCAAAACGAGCAAACTTTACAGCGAATGCAACCTTCGTTTCCAAGAAAAGATTAACTAAGACTGCCTAGATATGGAAATAATATGAAGTGAAAATTTTAATGTAAGACTTCTTTTATGGCATGCTCAAGGATTTATAAAAGTATGATTATAGTTTGTCCATACTTTCTGTTACATGTACATTTTAAAGGAAACGAGCTTTGTTCCGTGAGAGTAGCAATGGGGGACATAGACTCTAACTACATACATAAAATAGTTGCAAAGAAAGTATGTGTAAAATAATGAATGTAAAGAATGAAAAGGTCAAATCTTATGTTATTGTTCATTATGAGTATACAAATGACTTTCATAATTCATAAAATTCGCCCATCACAAATTCTTCTTTGTACCATTTGCTACAATGCCTGAGTTGTTATATGGACTCACAATGTCAAAACACCAAATTCGGAGAGTTGCACAAATTTCATGCACAATGACATTTATTTTGAAAGAGAGATATACAAACATCCCAAAAGCATACGAATACAAGAATAAATCTTGTTGTATTTCTGTCATTGACGTGCTAAAAGAAACCAAGAAAAAGAAAGGCAGTAATGACCATCGAAGTGATTGAAAGGTGGAATGAGTCATATGGTTCAACATAAGTCCAGTCGCCATCTCCACAAACAAGGCGGAACTTAAATTCAAGAAAATTCGGGGATTGCGTGTAATAAGGTGAGGAAGATTCATTCCTACAACCAATGTTACACAAACAAGTTTTATCATTGGGAAGAGGGAAGCAATAGAGTGGATACCATGTTTATAAGAAACCGATATAACTTTCAATAGTCCTTCTTGGATGCCTAAAATGACAGTTATAGATAAGAGGATATCCAAGTTTCTCAATCCAGATTCAGGGATAGAATTTACTAGGAAGGAAGGAAGAAGTGGCAGTAATTTTGGTGAAATATGTTCGTAAATAGAAGTTTCGTGCCAATACGAAACACCATATGCTGCACTGATAAACATTTGACAAGCTCCAAGAAGCAACCCCTCAGTTGGACCATTAATAATGGGCAAAACTAATTTCCCTGTATGATATTCCTCCCATGTAGATATATAAAATAGTGTCATTGGGAAGAACACCATGACCGCCATAGCCCAAAGATCATTCGTGCCAGACCCAATACCTATTGCACACATCCAATTCGTCGATCCCAACACAACATTAAATGCGTCACAACCATGATCAAATAGAAGGCCCAGTGGGCTAGAGCTCCCAGTTGCTCTTGCCTGCACCCCATCCATATTATCTAAGGTCTGGTAAACCAGCATTGCTATTCCATTGAAGAAAAAAATCCATTGTGGGATATTGGCAGAGTTTTGAAGTCCGTCATCTAAGTTAGGACAGTAATAACTCATAATAATATAACTTGTCATCATCCAAGCAAGCCCAAACAAAGTGATGCTATTCGGAGCGATGTTGGTTGGAACACATGTGTTGACTAGAAACTTAGCAAGAGGTTTGAGTATGTAGGCATAGATGAGTGAATTATCAGCTCCATTGTATTGGAAATTTTTCAGAGCGTGACCCCCATTAGCATCAATGTAAAATCCTGAACTACTCATGCGATATCAATGAGTATTTTGGAATGTATTGTGACCAATGACTTTGCAACTCTTGATTGGAGGGAATGTGAAATATGTTGCAGTAGAGTTTGGTATTTGTGGTATACGTAAGCACTTGACTCTGACCATCGTATTTTATCCACACAAACCAAGAAAAAATAAAAAATGACCATTTACGAAAAAGGATGAATATTACAATTAGGGTTAAGATTCAACAGTAACAATATCTGCTGATGCCTTCTGGAGAAACATATTATTTACTTCAATGCACTAACATATTTTGTATTCCAACCATAGTTGAAAACATATGGTAGCACAATTGTGAGCAGCTCTACTTTTGTTCAAAATATCTAACTTCACGATTTTAGGTTGCATATTCTGGCTATTACTAATATTAAATGAGGTCATGTGATCATTGTAAACTGTCTTAGAATTTTCAAGAATGCAATAAACACATCAATGCAATTTTTTAGATGCAAGTTGACATAGGCATTTCAAACCCTTCAACCAATCTTTGTGATCACGCCAGTTACTGTTCACTAAACCCTTTTGAATTGATGTAGCCCTAACATAATCCTTATGCTGAATAGCCTGAACAAAAGTGTCAATTTTACCCAAAACTTCACTATCAATTTCATTTCGGGCAATTCGATATGAGAAAATGCCAACACCTTTTTGTATTTCTTCATACTGTTTGTATTCGTTAGGACTCTGAATGCACGAAGAAAGGAGGGTACAAGTGGCTAACAATCCGTCTGAAATATGTTTCACTTCTTCACTGATCGCTGGGGGTTCATTTGAATCAAAAGCCTCTTGTTCCGTAGATTTTAAAGAAGATGGTGTTACTGCTGCAGTTCCTGGTCGGTTTGCTCCAGAATATGGATTACTAAGTTACAAGGACACAATATTGAGCCTTTCTGAATCAAACTGAGATAATCATGAATAATTTACAAAATTAGTTCTTACCTTGTAGTTGTGTTTCCATATTGTTCTCCAAGCTCCGGGTGAGAGTGTGAAGTTACAAAACCGTCACCATACTTGGTAGCAAGTTTCTTTGGAGTTGTAGACGGATGGGTTTGTTGAGGTTGCTCGTACCCTTGCTGAGTCTGCTCGTAAGAATTTTGTTGGTTTTGATAGTTTGCTGTTTGCTGTTGTATGACTGGCTGTTGTGGAGCAGCTTGCGGTTTTTCCCAACTTGTCTCGCCAGTTGTTTGGTTAGCATAGTATGTGTTTCCACTTCCAGGGTCTTGAAGTGCGATCCAACCTGATGGTAGCTATTATTATAGATTTAATCAACCAAATGAGATGAGAAAATTGGACGTAATATAAAAATTAAATTTGGTTTCAGAACGATTTACCTCTGGTTCTTGTGGGGCTTGATAATTGTTTGTTTGCTGGTACGATGCTGCTTGTTGATGATTGTAATTTTGATTGTTTTGTTGAGTTCCATTAGATGTGGATTGAATTTTCTTGCTCGTGACAACAGCTTTGCCAATACTTGTTTGGTTGAATGGAAATGCTGGTGGGGTACCGAATATCTGACTAACAGTGTGAGTATCTTTACTCCTGTATAACCGATCACGTAATTCGTTACATGCTTGTGACTCGGACCTGTAAAATGAGATTCAGCATTAATTTAAGTCGAGTAGAAATAAAATGAGACATGCAACAAAATAAACTTACTTGCAATATTTTGCAGCGCTTATCAGTGCGCCTTGAGCCGAAAGTAGATCAGCATATTCAGTGAAGATTCCTGCTACGTCTTCACTCAAAGTAGAGTTGGGATCTGTTGCATGAAGAAAGATAGTAACTTTTTCAATGAAAACTTGAAGGGCAAGCAAATCGGTGGATCCCGAAGCCTTCAATAAGTGAAGTTAATCGTTAGATTGAGCTGTAATTCTTACTAGCAATAATAAAATAAATGAGAAACATCTTACCACGTTAGCCTGATTCAACTGCTTCATCCAGTACTTTGAAACCTTCTCAAGGCTAAGTGCACACATATAGCAAAGGGATGCACTTTCTTCGTCTCCCACATCACTTAGTCGGTCGCCAAGAGCAAGACAGAGTGAAGGGAATTCCTCTGATTTCCCATAAGTAGAGAGAATAGCTAGGGTTTCTTGCCATTTCATTGGGTCAGAATTTTCTACCAAATCTCCCAACTGACACACAAATTCATATTTAGTATTAGATAGGTAATGCATGAAAAATGGGAGTTCAAATAACGTACCTCATTATGAATAACAGCACTAACGATAGGAAGAAATGAACGTTTTTGGGATTCAACTTCGAAATATCTCGCCTGTGTTTTTGCCCAAAGATCAGCGCCTCCGCATGATGATAAAAGTAGTGCATCTGCCAAATTACCACTTTGAAAGCAGCATTCCACAGCTGCTTCAAAATTGCCTACAACCAAAGCATTTTTAACAGTATCAACTGCATTATCGGACTACAAGTGCAAGGTCATGAATTTAGTACACTAACTGAAAAATGTATGCACAAAAATAAACACAATAGACAAATTTTCCTTCTTTACTCTTACCATGGCAGGCGTAGAATTTTCACTTGATGCACTTGTATCTTTAAACTCCATTGCCATTTCACTGATCTTTTCTGATTCAAAACCC
>Ga0209092_10001554_pt1 | contig 22201 bp, 21 predicted proteins | sample FraStrMetagenome_FD_187446 | JGI IMG/M metagenome (GOLD analysis project Ga0209092, IMG submission 187446) | Marine eukaryotic phytoplankton communities from Arctic Ocean - Fram Strait ARC3M Metagenome (SPAdes) (version 2) | ecosystem: Environmental > Aquatic > Marine > Oceanic | place: Fram... | reverse complement strand
GACCAGCTTGCTATTTCAGTAAGAACGTATGTAGCCTTTTCTTTATTACTAGATGTATTATAATCTGACATATTTGACAAGGGTATATGTAATTCATTTGGAAGAGTTATTTGACACCTAGTATTTTCGTACATATACATCTTGCTAGAATCAACGTAGGTAAAGGATTCTATATCTGGATACCTATTTAGTAAATCTGTTATCTTTTCTAAAGCATCATTATTATCAAATAATTGAGCAGTAGTAATTTTAATATTTGCTGGCATTATAATGTAATATTATATTATATTATATAATGACTTGTACAGCTCCATTTAAAATAGAATTGTCTGGAGGCGATTCAACACTATATACATACAAGCACTCAGTTGACAGCTCTGGAAAAAAGTCATATTCTGGACTATCAACGCCTGCTCATTATATAGAACACCCAGAGCCATATTATTGTGGTCCTACACTTCATTGGTATAACGCCAATGATATTTTTAAACTAAGGTATTGGTGTTCAAGAGAGGTAAGGACCAAAGATTGGCCAGCAATTACATGGATACCAAAGTCTAATATAACGTATGGTGTTGAATATAACGAGACTATAGAATGTGACGGAGATTTAATTGTAGCAGATAATGTTGGTAGTATAGGTATGCTAACTTCGTGGATAGTAGAAAATATAAAACTTACACTTAAAGGCGATATTGTTGGTCACGACGTTGATATAAAGATAGATATAACTGATGACATTACATTTACAAGTAGAGTTTTTAACGGTGAAGTACAATTATACGCCCAAATACCACTAGGTAAAATAATCAAGGATGATAAATTGGGGATATTTTCTATAAATTCCGACATAAATTTCGATATATTAATATGTCCTGAAGAAAAATCAATCAAACTTCAAGTAGGAGGAGATATTAAGGTGTCTGACACTATACATAGTGATAAATCGTTAGGTATAGATGCAACTATTGCTATTCCACTTAGCCCTGGGACTGGTTTTGATCTGATAAATTACCTAGGAGATTTTATCGAAGAATCATTAGACGGTGGGGAAGAATTCTGATGGACATTTTTGTGTAAATAATGAATATAGCTAATTTAATGAATATAGCTAATTTAATGAATATAGCTAATTTAATGAATAAAAAAACTAAAATAAACATAAATCGATATAGTTAATTATAATGGAAGTGAAAGATTTGACATTATTATTAATCGCCGGAGGGAAATCATCTAGGTTTGGTGGAGAACCGAAGATGTTGAGTAAAATCGGCCCCAATGAGGAAACGCTATTTGAAATGTCTATAGGTCAAATGATGAATCATATTCATATTGTCCAAATTCATGTTGTTGTCAATAAGGAAAACAAGGAGAAAATAATGGAGGAAGTAAAAAGAGTGAATCAAAAACACGAAATTTGTAAAAACATCACCTACAATATTCAAGATGTCCCAGAGTTTCGTACAAAACCATGGGGCACGGCAGACGCTGTATCATCAGCCAAAGGACATATTCATACACCCTTCTTGCTCTTGAATAGCGACGATTTGTATGACAGCAAAACATTTCAACTCATTGGCAAGCAATGTGATCTATCCAAGAATTATATTATTGGTTTCACACTCGGTTCAACTTTGTCAGGCAATCAAAAAGCCAATCGAGCCTTTATATCTACCAATGAAGAAGAAAAGGTCATTGAATTACAAGAGAAACTAAATATCGAAAGGGATTATTATAACAAACAACAGCTAGAAAATCAATATGTCAGTGTAAATTTACTATTACTTCAGCCATCCGTCCTCTCATCCATGGACCGCGAATTAAATGAATTCAAATACCAAAACAAAAGAGACGATTCAGTCGAAGCATTATTACCTAATTTTTTAAATTCTCTCATGAAACAAGATATTTTGTCTATGGAGTTATTCAAAACATCCGGTCAATGGAATGGTGTAACCTACAAAGACGACGTTCAATCAGTAAGGCAATCTTTTTTATCGCCTAGAAAAGAGAACTAAGAAAAAGGCACTACCTAGATTCAAGTAAAAATACTACAAAGTAAATCTAATGATAATTATAATACAATATAATGGATACATATTTTGACATGGAATACAGGAAAAAATGTCGGAAACAGTTGGTTAATTATCTATATAATAAAATCATAGATACAAAATATCCGAAAAATATATGTGCCTTTGCGATTAAAGCATTTCATTTCATGCTTCCATATATGTCTTATATAGTATTTATCTTTTCGCCTTTGTGGATAAGCAGTATTGCATTATCTATATCAATCATGATATGGTTTTTGTTTTATTATCTGAATGGTTGTTTTTTATCAAACCTAGAATACAGACTGGACAGTAGCGATTTTGTAAATATTGTCGATCCATATTTAGTAATGTTTGGCTATACTGCAGACAGCAAAACACGATATGATGGTACTTTATATCTAGTAACAGCTTATTTTAGCATTTCATTTATGATATTATATATACGAATGAAGATGAGAGATTTCATAAAAAATTGAAAACAAAAAACGATAAAAATTGGTCAGAATACAAGAATATTAACCATACTATTTAGTCAAACTTCAAATACATGTCCAATAAATTCGTCGCGACAACACGTTTCAACGATGAGACATATGAACAAAACAACATGTACAAAACAAGAATCGGACATATAGGTTGTTTGTACGGAACGCCGATAAAAATCAAGGAGAAAATTCCCCTAGAAAGTCATGTCTATGTAATTGAAATGAACAATTCCATAAACAAAATAGAAGGTATTGGTCTATTCGTAAATAGAAATGTACTTGATAAGAATTATCGAATATATTCCGATATGGATTACAATCGATATATTTACAAAGGTTCCAAACATTTGATCATTGACAAAATAACGGATGAATACAACAAGCGAGTGATTTCAGTGCTAGAACAATTACTATTCAAAGGCGCACGACACTGCAAACGAGCTCAAGGGATTACAGCATTACCTGATTGGATCACTCATAACAAATTCGGATTTGATTTTGTCCCATGCTTGAATGAAATATTTAAGAAATATGCCTAATAAAACATACATAATAAAACATACCTAATAAAAACTAATTATTCATTATATATAAGTATAAGAATGTCCGCATCAGACATGGATTTAAACATTGAAAATTATAGCCAAGAAGATTTATTGTCTCTATTGAGTTTATCCGACGATCAAGAGACTGAGATTACCTACGATGATATTATAGACGCGACCAGCCCATTAATACATCGTTATACAAGTGACAATAATTACGACTTGGCTAATTTTTTTCAACAAGCGCAAAATCAATTATTGGAAGACATAGATTATGAAGACCCTGAGAATCTTCAACACACATCAACTTCCCAAATCGGAAATTTATGGGAAAATCAAAATGTATCGCAACAAAATACCGACCCGAATCAAGCCGATAAAACGACTGACCGAAAACAGCAAGTACAGATTTTCAATCAGGATGGTCATTTTATTATGAATCGCAATCAGTTGGGTGTTAATAATAACTATCAACTACCTGTCGCCCAAGGACAGCTTAATCCGAATCTAAAAAACACCACTACACGTCTCATGAATATTGATAGTCAATATAGAGAGAATATTTTCCCATTCAATCCTGATCCTGATAGTCCATCGTCGCCAACCAATTTTACACTCGACTTGAGTGATCCTATTCATAATGCGATTAATATCAACGTCACGTCATACCAAATTCCTTATTCCTGGTATCTTATTGATGCTGATTGGCGCAGTAATAGCTGTTTTTTTGTTGATGGGAGTGCTGTCTCTATTGGGTCTGGCAATTATTCACAAGTGGAATTGGTCCAAGCGATTCAGAAAAGTATGACTACTTCTTTACCAACGGACATTTCAAACGTGGATATTTCGTATAGTTCCATTAGTGGAAAAACCACCATTACAAACAACAATACTCACCCAATTACAATCACGTTTTACGATCCATCAGGACACTTGGTATGTAATCCAAACTGCAAAACGACGCCGAAATTCAACAATAATTTGGGTTGGATACTCGGCTTCAGAGGCAATACGAATACAAATATATCGAAGGATGATTCATTATATGGACAGATGATATATACTCTAGATGCGTCAGGTGACTCCGTCGAATCAGAAGCATTCATGGACGTTATTGGACCCAAATATTTCTTGCTAATCCTAGACGATTTTCAACAAAATCATTTGAATAAAGGACTCGTTGGGATAACACCTACACAAAAAGCAGTTGAGATACCGTCTTATTGGAATGCTGATTTGGCTATTTCTGCTAGTGGGTGCGAACCATCTACTAATTCTAAAAAAAAAACACCTACCTATGTTCAGAATGCGCCTAGACGTTTGACACAGGCACAATTATTCACACTCAATTCGACGACGCAATCCAGGTCTCAAACACAACACAATCGTTTAACATCGCCTACCAATACGAATGTATTGGCGCATATTCCATTAAAGGGCATCAATGGACTGATCCCTGGAAAAGTATTGATTGACGATTTCAATCTTCACGAGGCGGAGCGTGTCTATTTTGGTCCAGTCGATTTAGAACGTTTTCGCGTTCGCCTAGTCGATGACCAAGGATATACCGTCAATTTAAACGGCAACAATTGGTCCTTTACCATGTCTGCTACATCTTTGTATCAGTATTAGTATTAGTATTAGTATTGGTATAATATAGGAAATGTGTTTTTTGATAATACGTAAATAATAATGTTATTCATTATAATATTATTATTGTATTGTATTTGTATTTTACTAATAAGTTATCAAGATTCAATAACATTGATAGTAAAAGTTTCATCATTGGGTAGAGATGCCCCAAAAAATGTATCCATTGTTCCGCTACTTGTTGGAATATTTGGACTAGGACTCATTTTATTTAACTCAGAAACTGCGTTTTTATGAATATTTACAGTTTTTAATATTTTTGCGCCAGTGAACGCAGCATTTCTAATGCTGCTAACACTTGCTGGAATAGTAATTTCGGTCAAGTTTGACGTTAATTGGAAAGCCCAATTCTCAACTTGTAAGACCGTACTAGGAATTGTGTAACTAGTACCTGTCTTATTTATTGGATATTGAATTAAAACATTTGAATCTTTATTAAATAAAACACCATCAATAGATTTATACCACCCATTATTTACATTAATACTAGTTAGCTTATGCATACCATATAACGAATTGAATGAAATATCGCTAACCACCTTGGGAATGGAAATGGAGGAAATATCTGTATCAAAGAAGACAAATTCTCCTAGTGTGGTTAGCTTAGAATCGTCTCCAAAGCTTACGGATGATAGTCGAGTTGCTTCACTGAATGCGTATGAGTCAATAGTTGTTACGTTATTTGGTATAGTAATATTCAATGGTGATAACGTTTCATTATTATTTGTAACATTGCTTGCGACATAATAGAACGCAGCACTTCCAATGTGAGTAAGAGATGAATTTGTACCAAATTCTAGTGAGGTTATTGATACATACCCTTGGAATGCATTGTTACCGATACTTTCTACGCTTGATGGAATATGAATTTCAGTTACGTCGGTGTTGTAGGTTTTGAACACGCTATTTCCAATAGTGGTTAATTGAGAATTCTCGTCAAATGTTATTGAAGATAACGTTGAAATGCTTATGAACGCATCATCTTCAATGGTGGTAACAATTTGTCCAAATGCAACACCAGTTAAAGATCCATTCTCAGGAATTGTATAAGAATCGGTTGTTATTTGCGCGTCGTCGCTGGTGGTTGTAGTTCCATCACTATATGTAAATGTTGTTGGAGATTTTACAGGGATCTCCGTGACGCGAACCCAATAAGCCTTATATTTTATTAATGTCGGATTATTATTGTTACCGACGTTTATAGGTGACCAATTATTATTTCCTAGTTGAGTTTCATTTGCGATAGGAACACCGCTTAATTCGTATATATATTGATATACTGTACAGTTTTCTAAACCCCAATTAATTTTTAATTCGTTCCAAGATTTATCAGTATCGGTAGAAAATAAATACCATCCTACATTTGTAATAGTATTCATTATAGTATATCGAATCATAAAAAATAGTTGATAATTACTCTAACCACGCGTTTTTATTCTAAATTGCGTAGTAGTGATTTCGTTTAAGATTGTTGTAAATTAATTTTCACACATTTGGGGCAAATTATAAACACTTGTTACATCGTGTAAAAGTATAATACAAACTCTGGTTCTGATTATGAGTCTGGTAATCGTTCCACAATAACAACAAGCTCTCCGCCATACAACGAAACACCACCTTGATTATTTATGACACTTTGTGGGGTTACCACTAGCTCAAGAAGAGTCAAAACTTTTAATGGAATATATAGTGTAACGGTATTAGTATTTGACAGCATATAATCAGAAATAGATGTTACAGAACTTGGTATATAAATATTCAACATATATGGCTGATACTTAAACATATAACTCTCAATTGATTTTATTTGTGGATTTGTATTATCATATGTTACAGTTAATGGAACAAAAATATCAATATTAGCAAAACACGATGCGCCTATACTTGTGACAGATGATGGGATTGTTATTGATGATAACTGTGTCCCATTAAACGCTTTTGAACCAATGGTCTGTACAGTGGATGGAATAGTAAAACTAGTTATCGATGTGTTGCCATTAAACGCATATGAACCAATAGTAATTAGATTGGATGAACTATCAAATCCAATAGAATTTAGTTGGTATGTGTTTTTAAAAGCTCCACTAGCAATATTTGTAACGGAAGCAGGTATTTTAATAGATGTTATACCTGAATTATTAAAGGCATTATCCCAAATATTCTTTAGTCTAGATCCTGAAGCAAATGTTATGTTAGTTAATTGCGCCGCATTACCAAGATAATTATCATAACTTGGACTAAATGCATTGGCACATATATCAGTAACTGTATAACCAATTGTTATATCTGTAGCTCCATCAAAATTAGACATCGATTTGGAACCGATTACAGTATAACCGTTAATTATTACAGTTGTCGCACCTGCTAGTATATTTGGTTTATTGTAAGCTGATAAATAATCATTTGTTAATATTCCCGAACCGGATAATGTTACAGTAGAATTATTAGTACCACTAGTAACAATTGTAGCAGGCTCAGGTTCAGGCTCAGGCTCTGGCTCTGGCTCAGGCTCTGGCTCTGGCTCAGGCTCTGGCTCAGGCTCTGGTTCCGGTTCTAAATTTGTAGGATATGTTCCAGATGGTGGGAACATACTAGGTTCAGGTTCAGGTTCAGGTTCAGGTTCAGGTTCTGGCTCTGGTTCTGGTTCAGGTTCAGGTTCTGGTTCAGGTTCAGGTTCAGGTTCAGGCTCAGGTTCAGGCTCAGGTTCTGGCTCCGGTTCAGGTTCTGGTTCTGGTTCTGGTTCTGGCTCCGGTTCAGGTTCAGGTTCAGGTTCTGGCTCTGGTTCTGGTTCAGGTTCTGGTTCAGGTTCAGGTTCAGGTTCAGGTTCAGGCTCAGGTTCTGGCTCCGGTTCAGGTTCTGGTTCTGGTTCTGGTTCTGGCTCCGGTTCAGGTTCAGGTTCAGGTTCAGGCTCAGGTTCTGGCTCCGGTTCAGGTTCTGGTTCTGGTTCTGGCTCCGGTTCAGGTTCTGGTTCCGGTTCTGGTTCTGGTTCTGGTTCTGGTTCCGGTTCTGGTTCAGGTTCCGGCTCAGGCTCAGGCTCAGGTTCTGGCTCAGGCTCCGGTTCTGGTTCTGGCTCTGGCTCTGGCTCAGGTTCCGGCTCAGGCTCAGGGTCAGTTTGAGGAACCGAATATAAAATTTGAATATCGACTATAAGCGAACCGGATTTCAACGTAATGATGATACGATTTGAATCGATGCCCAAATCGGTCGCATATTGATTAGTCAAATTAGTAATAATATCATTTTTAGTTTTTTCTGACAGTGTAGCAAAAATGACATCTTCAATAATAAGAGTTGATATATATTCAATATTATCATATACATTTTCTTCGGTTGTAGGACTACGCACATTAGATGTTATTTCAGTGTCACTTGTTACATCAAGAATACTGTTTATAAATACATTCTTAACCGATTGACTGTTTGTTATCCTTTCAATATTTTCCTCTAGTGTAAGTTGATTCGCTGCGTCTGGATTATAAATGTTCTCTACATAATTACTACAGCAATCAAAAGAAAACGGTTTTGGATAATAATAATCACCTACATAACCGTTTTTGGATTTAATATAGTTTTTAACATATGATTGTGATTGTATGATTGGACTGCGATATTGTTGGTAAGCGCGTTCGTTTTTCGTATAACAATTACCAGAGGAGTTCAATACATTAAATCCAGGAGTGTTTGGATAAAAAATAGTGTAGCAAGGATCAACAATGACTCCTTGGTCGGATGGAGGATTCAATCGAGGATATGTTTGATTTGCCAAAATGCCTGGCGGATAAGAAATTACGTTAGCGCTCCCATCAGGATGCGACAATATAGAGACAGTACTGTCCATGTCCATCTTGTAAATAGAACCTGACCATAAGTCTTGTGACTCGCGAATATCAAAAGAGACTGGTTGTTCTAAATATTTACCATTTGTTACAGATAACAGTGTTTCGTAACTATTTGCACCAATCAAACATTTCTTACCATCTCTACTTATATTGACGTCCCCTACATAAGTACCTTTGTTTTGTCCTAGAGAACCCTTTTTATGATACACGCCACCGTGATTGGCCAAATCAACAGATGCCTTATAAATGGCTTTCGACTTTTTTCTATCGATGTACTGTCCGCTATTTAAATTATCATTCGGATTTTTAAAACAGTTTCTATGTGCCATATAATATAATCCGTTATATTTTTATACAAAAATAAACAAAAATGCGATATTCGATGCTCTTTTTTTGGATGTTTTGTGGTTTTGTTGTTTATTTAGTTATAGTTTTATGAATCATTTTCACCATATCCGTCTCCCTCTTGTTCGCAGTCTCGTACTGCGTCTTCCAGTTTTTTCATATTCGCTTCCATTCGTTTGCTAATTTTCTCTTTTAGCAACTGTAAATCGCATTTATCTACGCTAGTAGGGCGCAGTTTTTGTTCGATATCGATAATACACGCATTACAAATAATATAGAGATCGTTCTGATGATGAGGAAACGTTTGACAACAGGATACACTTAAACAGAGTCCCTCACCACATTTATTACAACAATCTTTCACTCTCTTTTCGTCACATTCATTACATCTGTCTTCGTCTGCTGAAAAGATGGATTTATGATTGTACATGCTATACGAATCCATTTCTATCTGGCTATGTATTGAAAATGAATTGGTAATATCTTTAAGGTTTTACTAAAATTTGTTTGATAGATGAACTGTATTTATTAAAAAACGAATCAATTTTAATTTTCAAAGTGGTGATGGAAATATAATTCTATCCAAATAATAGAATATATAATATACATATTGTATATAGTCATGGTATTTGGACAGAACGCAATGTTTTTCTCGGCGAATTATCCGTTTCGCCCAACCTATACAAAAAACAAACGTATGTGCGGAGTCAATCAAAAAGTGGATCCTGGATTAAGTTCGGTATTGAATATGAATAAGAATAATTATCATGGTAGTGTAAATAGACAAGTGAATGTAAAACGCGTGTATATATCATAAATGTATAACTATACAAAAAAGTAATAAATAGTAATCCCTATTAGTATTTATTAGTATGCGATTTGAAATAGCAGATAAGAAGAAGCGTGACATATTTGTCCATATTTTCCATTATTTAAAGAATTTCACGGATGCGATTGTCATGAATATAGAGCCAGAACGTCTTTACATTCAAGGAATGGACAATAGTCATATTTGCGTATATGAATTAATTCTAGATTCATCATGGTTTGAAACATGGGAAGTCGAGAATACATATACATATGGTCTTTGTTTGCCGGTATTGAATAAAATCCTTCATATTTGTTCAGATAAGCAGACTATTTTGATTCATAGTGAGAATGACGAGGATTTGGAGATTGATTTTACGAGTAATGAAAAGGGTGAATTCAACAAGTATCTTAAAATGCCCCTCATGGATATAATGGTCGATATGTTACAGATTCCGGATATGGAATACGAGGTAGATATTGAAATGGATTCTAAAAAATTCAAGAGTCTTATTGACGAATTGTCGAATTTTAACGAGGCTCTGAACATTACGTGTGATGAAAATCAAGTAATCATGGAATCCAGTTCGAGTGAAGGAGCAATGAAGGTAGTGATTGAGATTGACGATATTGAGTTATTGGCGATTGTAGAAGGAAAAGAGTTAAATGCTTCGTTCGGAATTAAATACATTGTCCAAATGTCGCAATTTCACAAGGTATCATCAAATTGTACGCTCCATTTAACAGAAAACATGCCTCTTCAGTTGAAATATGTATTGGATGATGCGTGTATGATGCGGTTTTATTTGGCTCCGAAAATAAACGATGATTAACCATCGCGTTAAAAAAGGAACTAAGAAAAAGGCACTAGCTTAACAAAGCATATCGACAATGACGTCGTCGCCTTTGAATAGTTGAAGATTTTTCATTTCGTATGGATAAAAGAAGTCGATGGATTCATGGACATTTTTCTGTAAATGGGTAATGTTGAGTATTTTGCCGATGAAAAAATAGCAGATGATGTCCTTTTCTACAGTGGATACTGCAACCGGTTGGTCAATAAGAATAGTGAGATTTAATTCCTCTTTCCATTCGCGATGAAGACATTGTTCGATTGTCTCTCCTTTTTCTAGTTTTCCGCCTGGGAACTCCCAAAGCCCTGGTGAATCACTTGATGTTGCTCGCTTTCCCATGAGGATTTTATCGTTATGGTACATAATACCACATGCTACGTATTTCATAATAGTAATAATTATTATTTAATAAAATATATTTAAATACATGTACCTATACACATGTAAGATGTCAAATAATAAGGTAATTTATAAATGTTCAAAATGCGCAAAGATATACAAAGGGAAGGCTCCTTTTGAGAAACACGAGGCATCGTGTAAATCAAAGACAAATACTGTACCAATCACTCTAGCTACACCCATCAATGCGAAAACGTCACCTATGCCTACCATGACGATGAATTCACCGCCTCCGGTTCCTCCTACTCCACAGAAGATGAATGAGAATAATTATGATATAAATATGACGTTCGGTGAAGGTAACAAGGTTCATGTTGATATGAAGAAGCAACCAGCAGCAAAGCAACCGGCAGGAGGAGATGAGGAAACGGATAGTGACGAAGAGTCTGGTGAAAAGGTATTGAAGGATTTATTGAGACCCAAGGTATCAGAGACTTATCAGGAGGAAATCGACAAGTTGGAAAATTTGATTAAGATGTTTAAGCATTTACCCATTTCAGACGATCCAACCAAGAAGGATAATGTCATTGATCAATTAAAGGCGACGATTACTATATTGATGACACAAGCACAGAGTCTTATTAAAGAAATGAAGCAAATGTCGCGTAGAAATAGTTATTATAAGAATAACATCATGTTGGCGACGTTTATTTTGGACAAGTGTAGAATGGATGCTCCTGAGACAGAAGAAGAGTTTGAAAATATGTTTGGAGAGGGTGAGACGGAAAAATAGAAGGTTTAGATAAATGTAAAAAATAGATACAACTAAAATAAAAAAGAATATGTAACTAATATATAAATGGTTTCTTATAGAAAGAAGGCACATAAAACACAGAAAAGAATACGTTCCAAGAAGGGAGGTGATGATACAAAAAAGAATATCTGGGACATAGAAATGGGATCGCGCGAAGAAAGTCCTGAATATGTACATGCTGCTAAACGCGCAGATGATATGGAAAGTGGTCGTAATTCACCGCATCAAGAAACAATATACGAAAAGGAACTAAAAGATCTTTCTAAAAGAGATGATAAAATGGAACAGGGTATGAAACATGGAGGAAAAAGACGCAGAGGAAACAAGTCTAAGAAACACTACAAAAATGGCGCAATGTTCAAGACACGTAAAGGTAATAACGATTTCCACAGACGTGGTCGCAGACAGACAAAACGCCAAGGAAAGAAATCAAAGTCTTTATTATCTAGAATTTTTGGCTTATAAGTGATAAATAGTAGGAACTACCTAGGATAGGTATGAGGTGTAATCATGATATTATAATAAAAACATAACAATATATGTGGTATTGTTATATTTTAAGGAATAAATTGGAGCAGTTTAAGCATAATACATATAATGGTTCAACGAACAATCCAATGAGGCGTCTTCGTCAGCATAATGAAGAAATTAAGGGGGGTGCAAAGGCAACCCATGGAAAAGGGGGTGCGTGGGAGATTTGTGCCATGTTGTCTGGATTTCCCGATCATATAAATGCTCTTTCTTGTGAGTGGCGTATGAAATGTCCTTCAGGGCGACCAGGAAAGCGCGAGGCAAAATATCAACGTGTTCAAGGTCGTGTCAGTTCTTTAAATGAAATATTGCCATTAGAGCGATGGACTGGAAAATGTATCGTGGATAATTGCGATTTCAAATTCAAATTACATATTTTGACAGACGTTGTGGGATATTTGGACAAGACAAAAGTACCAGAAAATATAGAAATAGTGGAAGTGGATGAAATTGGCGCTAGTTGTATCGAGTTAGAAAAAGAGTTGTACAATTAATTAAAAATTGATTGTATGTAGTAAGTAATGAATATATCAAAAAAATGAACATGGAGCATAAAGCATTATTTGAAAAGATTCAGGTTAAAGTGAGTGGAGTAGTGACAATACCAGAGACCGGAACCATTAAATTGTGTGTAAATATGGATTGTGAAAGATATCCACCTGATTGGGATTTTGAAGAAGATACTGAAGAGACTTATCATGTGGGTCAATGGCAAAAATGTTGCTTATGTAATGGATATTTTAACGATGATGGTTGTGGGGATATTTTATACGTACAAGAAGAGCCAAATAATCAAGAAGCTGAGTGTGAATTATGTGGAAAAAATGAAGATATAGTTCAAATGAAAGGTAGCGGACAATATTTATGTGGTAATGCATGTGATGAAGAAGAGGATGAGGAAGAGGATGAAGAAGAGGATGAGGACGAATTTACATGTCAAGAATGTTCTACCGTTCAAGGAAAAAATAATTGTGAATTATGCGACGTTGAGGACGTATGCGAAGAATGCTATGGTCAAGGAGGTGATTATGGTCCAGGTGAAATATGGGTATGTCATGAGTGTCTTCCTACTTGTTTGGAATGTGAAGCACCACTATATACCACGGACGACGAGTGTTGTGGAAAAGGAAGAAGTGATGAGGAAGAAAAAGAAGAAAAGGAGGTTTTTGGAATGGATAACGAACAGGTAGAAGATTTAATAAAGGAAGAGGCTAGTGAAGCAGTAGAGGAGGAAGAGGAGGAAGAGTTGTCGATGGAAGAGAGAGAAAAAGAATTAAAAGAAGAGCAAATTGATAGAATATCAAATGGAGAAGGTCCAACACTGAGCCATGATTTGTACCTTAGTCGTCTAACGAGTGAGCAAAGGGAGGTAGAGAAAGAAAATGACAGACTATGGGAAATCCGACTGAAAGAGATGAACGTCCAGCACGAGAAAGAACTAACAGAATATGAAGATGGAATTGAATGTAACGAATGTTATGCGTGTGTTAGTGGTGGTTCTGGGCCATGTGTAAAAGAGAAGGAGAAGAATGATTAGAAAAAATAAAATAAAAAATAAAAACAATTAAATTTTTAAGAATGTAATGTATTTAAGAAAGTAATTTTTTTACGATTTGTTGAATAAGTGGTGGTGGAACAGCATTACCGATTTGTTTAACTTTTTCCTTCTTAGAACCAAGAAGTTTGAAATCGGTAGGAAATCCTTGGATTTGTTTAAGTTCATCTGGAAGAATACAGCGAATATAATAGCCGTTTTTATTTCTCAAAGGAACAAAGAGTCTTGGTTGATGATCATATGAACATATAATTGTTTTACTAGGATTTCTAATATCAATAATTTCGCAATGGATTGGTGAATCACGCTTTGAGAATGAAAGAAGACAATGATGAACTTTACCGGCATATTCTTCTCCGCGCTTTTTGGCCTTAAGGCGCAGATATGGGTGAATATTATCAGTATCTTCTCCATCATCATTATCCATATCCATAAGAATACATTCAGATGGAATGGTTGTCATATCGAAATCATCCGGTTCAATCTTGATGGCACCTTCCATACTGAATTGAATAATATTCAACAAGTTTGGTAAATTGGTCTTTCCATCATTCAAAGGCTCTGGGAAGACAAAGGTTTTATCAAGATCTTTACGAATACCGACAATAATAAGGCGCTTTCTAAGTTGAGGAACTCCATATCTAACTGTATGACAAACCTGATAGGTAATATTATATCCAATCTTTTCAAATTCAGCGACGATAACATCTATATAATTTTCTCCAGTTGCTGTTTTACGACTGAGAAGACCATCTACATTTTCCCCAATAATATATTTAGGACGAATACAGTTGGTTACACGCGCAAAATCACGGAAAAGTGAATTTCGTGGGTCATCTGGTAACTTTTTACCCCCATTTGAAAATCCCTGACAACTGAAGCCTGCGAAGATTAATTCCCCTTCATCCTTGTAGGCGCTAAAAACTGCGTCTGGAATAAGTTGAATATTTGTCTTGTCTTTTTCTTTCTTTTGGCTAGCATCGCATATAAGAGTTGATTGAGGAAAATTAAGTTCATGTGAATTAATAGCATGTTTATCGAATTCATTAAACGCGATAACATCGCAACCGGCATTCATCATGCCTAGGGAGTCGCCACCCATCCCTGAAAATAGACTGATTGCTTTTACTGAATGTGTCATGTTAATTATATATGTAATTCTACTTTTATATAATTAACAAAAATCAATTTTTATTGATTTATCAAAAAACAATTAATTTGTAATTGCGCAAATGAATAGTTGATTGGTCATAATATTCTTTATAATGATCCATAACAGATTGATATATTTGGATACAGTTTTCCTTGGCTTCTATTTGACTCTTGATAGAAGGAGAACCAGAAAAAACGTCTTGCCAAAAATCAAAAGTAAAAGGATTGACTGTTTTCATTTTTTCTTGTAGTTCTTTCTTTTTTAAAATAGAAATGCTCCAACGACTTGCTTTAATCGTGATATCGAATCCAATATATTTCTTATAGAAATAATCATTCAAGTCGATACAAAGTCGATAATTCAAAGGGAATTCATTCTTATGTATTCGTCTCACTTTTTTCAATAGACTAATGGGGAGATATTGTTTGATATAACGAATCAATTCAGGAGGCATTCGATTGGCATATCGCATTGCTCTCTCTTCCGAATTATTCATTTACTTTACTTTATTATATTAGTTTGTCATCTTTTTATTATAAAATAAGATAGATATATTATCAACTGTAAAAAAAGCACCAAGAAAAAAGCACTATTCTGACATGACAATTTACATTAGTTTTTGAAAACTACCATTTTCATAGTGATAGGAAATAAAAGCCATTAGACCCATGAAAGCATCGAGAGCCAAATATTTCCAAGAATTTGCGTGTTTTGTAATAGCATTGTATGCAAACAAGAAATAGAGGATGGAATGAAAGGGGCGTAGATTGTTCCACCAGACTTTTTCCCCTTCTATTTCGAAAGCAGTTTTTCTAGAACCCGTGACATAAATATAGAAAAATCCGAATGCTGGTAAAAGTGCGATATATCCTAAAATGGGCAAATATTGAATATCACTATTTTTGGCGAGGAGAGTAAATAGGACACGTGTCCCCATACATCCGACGAGGAACAATAGAAATCTTTTTTGAAGTGGGGTCATCTTATACATATATTGGATTATAATATACATTTTTGGATGCAATACATCCAATAAATATGCGATGTTTTATCCTCGAAATCCGACGAATCGACAAGTGACTTTTTCGATTTCAGTTTTAAGGGACATGAATTTCATGTAGGTAAATTGCGCTTGATGATTTCCGTTTTTCAAAAAACCGAAAAAGTCATGTAGGGCATGTAGGTAGCCCCCTACATATGAAGGGGCTGTTTTTGGCCCTAAAAAGCTTGGATGTATTTGATAATAGTAGGTATGTCACTTTTACATTTTTTTTCAATTCTATTTTCAGATTTTTAAAATTACACAAGGTATTTATGTGTGTTTTTTTATTTATTGGAAATAGAAATGAAAAAAACGTGAAAAAGTGTTTTAGAGCATAATGCTCTCATTTCCATTTTGGATTGTTTTCATTTGTTACTGTAAAAAAAAGACATTTTTATGCGAAAGGATTTAGGCGCTTTTTTCTATATCCAATATAGGATGACATTGGGTGACAATTTTACGCCAAAAAACGCCAATAAATATTATTGTAGCGTATGTGACTTTCAATGTAGTAAGAAAAGTGATTGGACTAGGCATATATTGACACGGAAACATAAAAATGGTGACATTGTGGTGACAAATGATGACAATATTACGCAGCAAAACGCCAAACCTGAATACGTATGTGAATGTGGAAATATTTATAAATATAGACAAGGGATATCTAGACATCGAAATAAGTGCTACATACATCAAGGTAAAACCGACATAGACAATAAGGAATCTCCGATGTTTGAAGTAGATAAGGAATTGTTGGTAAAGATGCTTTTGAAGAATCAAGATATCATGGAGAACGTCCTCTTGAAGAATCAAGACGTGATGGAGAAGATGATGGAAGTAATGCCCTCCATGGGTAATAATCAATCGCATAACAACAACAATACAAATAGCAATAATCAGTTTAATATTCAGATGTTTTTGAATAATCACTGTAAGAATGCTATGAATTTGAAGGATTTCATAGATACATTACCGATAACGGCGGAAACATATGATAATACGATAGAGAATGGACTGACCAAGACCATAACAAGTATGATAACCAATGGTTTAAGTAAGTTGGATGTATTAGAGAGACCTATACATTGTACAGACGCCACGAGAAAAACCCTCTACGTGAAGGAGGAGGATATTTGGGAGAAAGATACAGAGTTGGTGAGGATGCTTCTAGGTATAAAAACATTGGCTAGGAAGCAAAGAGTTATGATAAATGAGTGGAAGGACGTAAATAAGGGATGGGAAAAGGATGAAGATATACAAATCAAATTTACAAACTTAATTTGTAATTCCATGACGGACATTGAAAATGACGAAAAGGAGACAAATAAAATAATAAGAGCCGTTGGAAAAAAGGCATATTTGGATAATGCCACGAAACAACAATATATCCAATAATTATACATTGTTTTATCCTCGAATTCACATTAAATAATAAATGTGGGTGGTCGGAAAAAATTGAAGTGATTTAATAGCATAAATATTAGATAATAATAATAATTATATAACATCAGTAATGTCATCTTTCACCGAACCCAAGGTTGGAGCCCCTCCTTTTAAATCCAAAATGCTACACGCAAGAAGTTCTGGATATAATTTAAAAACTATAATAAATGAACTAATAGATTTTCCAATTACGAATTCTAACTCTATAGATATAAAATTTGTATCTGACGACGATAGCAAAAAGCTATATAGTATTAAAATATCGGATGAATGTGTAAAAGGATTTGAGAATATACGATTGACTGGCCCAGAGAGTCCATTTAATTTTGGACATACAAGAGAAGGTCATAGCAGGGATGATGATATATCAGAATTTGGAACTGGTATGAAACAAGCAGCAGTTGCTATTGCAAATAAATTAACAATAGTCACCAGAGTTAGAGAACAATGTTTTAAAGTTGTTCTAGATTTTGTTGCTATGAGTAAGGACCCAGACGTTAATTCATCTTATAATCCAACTTCATTTAGTACAATATCAAAAGAAGAGTATCAGAAAGTACATACAAGTGATTATGGTTCTACGTTGTTATTAGAAGAAATACTACCAGGTATAGTGGATGGTGATGAGAAAACCATTATCGAAAATTGTAGTCAGAATATTAGAGAAACTTATGGAAAAATGCTTCATAATAAAAAATCGTTGAATATTCGCGTAAATGGTGAAAAAATTACACCAAATGTTAGTTACTTTGACTTAGAAACTTGTATGCCTTTCAATATAGAAAAGGAACTGTTTATAAAAAAGGATGAAGGAATAACTATTATTCTAGATAAACAACGAATCGATAATAAGGATATTTTACGAAGGTATAACAACAAAACCAACAAGTATTCGCAAATAACTACAAAAAAGGAAAATCAGAGATTAATGAAGTTAGAAAATTATTATAATACAAACAATGATAATGAATCCACTGAAACATCAATTGCTAAGATATCAGGGACAGGAACACAATTTAATATGTTCGCTACTGGAGATGATTACCCCAACGGAAATATACATGTATATAAAAATAATAGATTACATGGATTACATGTAATGAGGAAGTCAAATGGGATACATAATAATGTATATATTGAGACAACTTTTGAAAGCAAGGAACTAGGAAAGGAACTTGGGGCCAATTTTAATAAAACCATTAATTTGAATAAAGATAATCTTATAACGAATGCTTTTATCAAAAGCGCGAAAGATCTGATAACAAAATTGGAATATGATACATCATCTGATAAAGCAATGGGTATATATAAGATTGCTCAAGCGAATGGAATTGATGTACAATATTGCAGATTACCAACAGTTATTAAAGATCAATTAAAAAACAAAAAGCAACAAGAACAGTCAGAATATGAAGAAGAAGAGGAGCAGTCAGTGGAAGAGGAGCAGTCAGTAGAAGAGGAGCAGTCAGTGGAAGAGGAGCAGTCAGTGGAAGAGGAGCAGTCAGTGGAAGAGGAGCAGTCAGTAGAAGAGGAGCAGTCAGTAGAAGAGGAGCAGTCAGTGGTTGAAGAGGAGCAGTCAGTGGTTGAAGAGGAGCAGTCAGAAGAAGAGGAGCAGTCAGAAGAAGAGGAGCACTCAGAAGAAGAGGAGCAGTCAGTGGTTGAAGAGGAAGAAATCAAACTTGTACTTTCACAATTACCTGAGGCAGATACACGACAAAATGGTCCTGGTGAGCAATCACGACTGACTAAGAAAGATACTGTATCTATATTGAATCAAACTATTCCAGAATATTTAACCCTATTAAATAAAGACGATAAACCTGAATTTGAAGTAAAATTGTGTAAGATGTTATATGAAATGATATGGGAAAAAACTCATCATGGACAAGGCATTGATGATTTTATGTATAGAATGGCTATATGTTGTGGTTTTAAAAAAATGAGAGAAGAGTATTTGATATCCATTCGTTTAAAAGTAGATAGTCACCATGTGTCTGGAGGTTCAAAGTTATCTGAAATGGTATCTGAATTGAAACGTATCGAAAAACACTAATATTAATTTACAGAAAGTAATAATTTATATATACCTAATAATTTTGTTTTTTTTTTGACAAATAAAATAATAAGAGCCGTTGGAAAAAAGGCATATTTGGATAATGATACGAAACAACAATATATCCAACCGTGAAAAGAGAACTAAGAAAAAGGCACTAATTCGACTGTAAAAAAGGAACTAATAAATATATTCCAAATGAACAATATATTTATTGAATTATTTTGTATTTTCTCTCTATCGACATTTTTAGATTCTATTTTCTAAGTAAATGTATAAGAAGATGAAGAAGTTATTAACAATGATTGAGCATGCAACTGACTTTGGTTCATTTCGTTCTCGAATTCATTTATTTCCGTTCCTATTGAAAATTATAATGTATATAATTCCAGCTATTATATTAGGTCATTACACGGATGTAATTGTAAAAAAAATGAAAAGTCGTAAAACATTGGGTGATAATGAATTATATTATATTATATATCAATCCTTAATCAATGTGGTAACGTTATATGTATTTATACTATTCCTACCTGATTTTGCGAGTGAATTTCAACGTACTATATCAGGAGGTTATTTTGTAGTGTTGTATTTCGGAATGCAAACAAACTACATCGAAATGTTGAAAGAATATATGCATACGAATTCATTTATTTAGTCGTTTTTGTATATTCTCTCTATACATCTGTATTTACTACGATATTAGAATCATTTTGTAACATCTTATGTTTTCTTCTACAGCCTTTTTGATGGGCTCCTAGAGATCGATTATTTGTAGCTTCAAATTTGTTACAGATATTACATATAATGGTCTCATTTTCATTATTTAAAATAGAGCCGCATTTGGACACTAGATACTTGGAGAGGCAAGGGAATTTGATTTCATCGACTTCAGCATTAATTTTCTTTTGAAAGTCTTTTAAGATATCAATTATGGATGATTTTCTCTCTATGAACCTAGAATATTCTTTATTAATGTCATCGAGAACTTCTTTGGGAATACAGATTTCATCAACATCTTCCTCGAGTTCAGCCAAACGGTCAGAGAGAGAATCGATAATGTCAATGGCGATTTTGATTGTATGGGGGCAATAATCGACATTATGAACATAGACAAGGATATTGGTGCCCTTGATATCGATTTGAAAGTTTTGTTTGGATGTAATACCGCTATGTTGGGAAAGGAAGATACCATGACATTTTTGTTGCTCGATGTCTCTAATGAACTTTTTGACTTCATCGAGAGTAACGTTTCTATCATAGTTTTTGGTTTCGACAAGAATGGTGGGTTGATTTGTACGATTAACTCTGAAGTCGCAAGACGCCTTGATGCCTGTAGAGTTAATAACTTCAGCGGAAGGGAATAATTGGTTTAATACAGTTTCGAGTTGGTTCTCTCCAAATTGTCCTTTATAGCTTGAGTTCTTATATTTGCCGAGAAATTCAGATAGTTCATTCATAATCTTGTCTTGAGAAGAGTTATTTGTAGCATCCTTGAGAGAAATTACATTTTTATTGATTCTCTCTTCACTAGCATTAATAAAGGAAAATAATGGTTGTAACATATTGGTAGATTTTGTTTCAAAGTTGGATATGAAAGTAGAAAGTGAATCTTCTTTATTAACTGAGTTCAATAACTTATTAGTATCTTCAGCAATGGATTTTTGGAAAGTAGATATAGAATCTTGGATTTGTTTATGATGAGAGTCATTGGATTTTGGAATAACTTCATTTAATAAGAGAGAAGTTTTGTCAATAAGTTGAGATGTATTTTGTTGAAGGAGAGAATTCATTTTATCACTATTTTGAGAGAAATTATTAGAAACAATATTTGTAATATCATCAACATATTCTCTCTTGGATTCTTGAAATTTAATATAGATAGAGTTGGTAATATCACTATTTAGTTTTGAAACAGATGAAGAGAGAGAATTAAATTCACCTTTAAGTTCTCCAACAGTAGAGAGAATTTGAGAATTAATAGTTGAATTCATTGCAGAATTCATATCACCCAATAATCTCTCGAATAAATCAACAAAAATAAGATTGACTGCTTCAAAATTAATGCCTGGATTTTGCGAATAAAAATCCAATATTCTTTTATTATGAATAGTTAAATTTTCCATTATATATTTAATATACGAAATCTCTCTTTAAGTTGTATTTTAGCTCGATTAGAATTCTAATAGAATGTTTAGTGTTGTACTTTTCTAATTAGAATTGTAATAGAATTGTAATTAGAATATTAGTACTCTAAGTATTCTAATAGAGTTCTAAAGGTTCTAAAGGTTCTAAAGATTATTAAGGTATGAAAATAGAATTATTGTCATATAATATGTTATCATGTAAGGTAACAAAAAAAATAGTATGAAAAGAATGAAAAAGAAAAGAAAAAGAAGAGAAAACAAAAAAGAAAAGAAAAAGAAAAAGAAATGAAAAAGAAAAAAGAATTAATGAAACAAAAATAATATTTTGAGATGATAACAATAATATAAGATCATTTATGCTGTAAAAATATATTATACGACGAATATATTGTTACCTATTAAGATAAGGAAATATAAATAAATAATGAAGATAATAAAGATGATGGTGCGCCTTCTCAGAGTAAAGATGATTCTTCTATGATCTTATCGCCATCATTGAAGTTTGATCTTGAAAATAGTCCAGATAAGTAAATGTTCTCGCG
>Ga0209092_10001552_pt1 | contig 22215 bp, 20 predicted proteins | sample FraStrMetagenome_FD_187446 | JGI IMG/M metagenome (GOLD analysis project Ga0209092, IMG submission 187446) | Marine eukaryotic phytoplankton communities from Arctic Ocean - Fram Strait ARC3M Metagenome (SPAdes) (version 2) | ecosystem: Environmental > Aquatic > Marine > Oceanic | place: Fram... | reverse complement strand
CAGCTCTTATGGGCACAGAAGATATCTCCGTCAGCTTTAGTGAAGATGGTATTAAGGCCTTGGCGCAAGCGGCCGCCGAGGTGAACCGCTCTGTTGAAAACATAGGCGCGCGGCGTCTTTATACAGTCATCGAACGGGTGTTTGAAGAATTATCCTTCGCTGCACCAGATCAGGCAGGGTCTGAGGTTATTATTGATAAGACTTATGTCAACAAGCATCTCAATAGCCTGCTGCAATCGACAGATCTGTCTCGCTACGTGTTATAGCCCTTGCCAGCGGTCAGATTTCGTCTGACAACAGCGCATGATACGTTTTATTTTGCAAAACAGCCGGTGGCTAACAGCTGGAGCCTTGCTCACCTTGATCTCGAGCTTTGGGCAAACGTATTTCATATCTATATTTGCGGGTGAAATCCGTGCAACGTTCAACCTATCCCATGGAGATTGGGGTGCGATATACGGGTTTGGCACATTTGCGTCCGCAATTGTAATGATATGGTCCGGCGGTTTAACCGATGTCATGCGGGTGCGCAACCTGGGACCAGTTGTCTTAGTGGCGCTCGCAGCCTCTTGTTTGTTTATGGCATTCAATCCTTGGGTGGCGTTACTGCCGGTCGTCATTTTTTGTTTGCGCTTCACCGGTCAGGGCATGTCGACCCATATCGCGGCAGTGGCGATGTCCCGCTGGTTTGTAGCCAACCGGGGCAAAGCGCTTTCTGTAGCCGGCCTTGGATTTTCAGTTGGTGAAGCCTGTTATCCAATTGTGGTGGTCAGCCTTTTGGTATTTTTCACCTGGCAAAGCGTATGGATCTTGGCGGCCGGCGCCGCAATTTTGGCCATTCCCGCGCTACTTTGGTTGCTAGCAGAAGAGCGTAGCCCTCAATCCAGCGCCACAGAGGGGCAATCCTTTGGAATGGGCGGACGCCATTGGAGCCGCAATCAGGCGCTCAGCCATCCATTGTTTTGGTTTATGATCCCTGCACTATTAGGACAATCAGCGTTTAACACTGCTTTTTTCTTTCTTCAGGTACATTTTGCAGAAATTAAAGGGTGGGAACATTTGCAATTGGTGGCCATGTTTCCAGTTTACACGCTGGTTTCTATAGCCGCGATGATTTTATCTGGGATCTTGCTCGATAAGTTGGACACCGCCCGCTTGATCCCCTATTTTCAATTGCCAATGATTATTGCCTTTTTGATTTTTGCATATGGTCAATCACTGCTCGTGGCTTTGGTTGGATTTATTTTCCTTGGCCTATCCGCAGGTGCAAACGCTACATTGCCAAATGCTTTTTGGGCGGAATTTTACGGCACAAAACACCTCGGCTCAATCAAGGCGGCGGCAGCAGCTGTCATGGTTTTGGGCTCTGCTATTGGTCCTGCGGTAACCGGGATCTTGCTGGATCACGATCTACCTCTTGATTCTCAATATGTTGCGATTTCCATATTTTTTGGTCTCTCGTCTCTTATGATGTGGACCGGCGTAAAGCGTGTACGCACACGCTTGCCAAACTAGCGGCCCCGCCGCAAATAAACATACAGCGCGCCCACGCCCCCGTGGCGCTGATGGGCGGGGCTCACCTCTAAAATTACCAAAGACAGCGGTGATTGGCGCAACCAAATCGGAACATTATGCCTCAATACCCCATGACGTTCCGGAACAGGCCCGTAATCGAGCTTGGATTTACCCTTGCCCGTAATCACAAGAACCAATCGGCGCTGCAATTGCGCAGATCCCAAAATGAAATCTTGTAAAGCTGGGTGAGCTTCCGCCATTGTCATCCCATGAAGATCAATACGCCCTTCGGGCCGCAGCTTGCCACGCGTTAACTTCCCAAAAGACTTTGCATCCATTAAAGGCGCAGGCTTCGCCACCGCCTGACCTCGGCCAGCCAAAGGCGTAGATCGTAATTTTGCACCAATTTTAAAGCCTTTGAGATCCGGCTGTGTCGATGCAGGTCGCTCGATCTTTGCTTTCGATACAGACAGGACGTGCGGCATCTCCATCTTTGCGAACGGAGCCAGAGGCGTTGCAGTATCAGCTACTTTTCTCCAAAGCTCTCGTTCTTCTGGGCGCAGTTTTCTGGCCATCTCTACTTCCCCAAAACTCGAGCGCGTGCCTCTTGGATCGGCAGCAAAAGGATCATGCGACCCGAGTCTTTGGTCAAACCCGCAGCGATCCCAGCTTGAAAGCCTGTACCGAAAAACACGTCGGCGCGCTGCGGACCTGTTATGGCGGAACCTGTATCTTGAGCGATCATAAGGCGATTTAGTGGTCTGGAACCACCCTTTTCAAGCCAGATCGGTGTTCCAAGAGTGACATATTTAGGATCAATAGCCAATGTGCGCAGCGCGGTGAGTGAGCGGTTCATCGCACCGAGTGGGCCTTGGTCGCTAGGCACATCACCAACTCGGCGAAAAAAGACATAAGCTGGATTTTCCCAGACAATTTCTTGTCCCTTTTTGGGGTTATTCAACACCCATTTTTTAATTCGATTGGCAGATACTTCATGCTCTTGCAAAACTCCCAACTCAACCAAATGGGGGCCAATGGCCTGATAGCGACGGCCGTTAGAGCCACCAAACCCCAGGCGGAGGGTCAAACCATCTTGCAGCCGCACGCGGCCCGATCCTTGAATTTGCAAGAAGAAAATATCAGCCAGATTTTCCACCCAGGCCAGTTCCAGCCCCCTGCCCTTTAAAACTTCGTTTTCCTCAATATCTCTACGAGTTTTCCAGATGCCGCCAGCACGCACCTCATCTGGCACACCGTAGATTGGATACCGAAACCGCGCAGTTCGCGTGAGAGAACCATCAATTTCAGCTTCATAATAACCGGTAAATAGAGCCGGCTCTGTGGTTTTGATGATCACTGGCTGAAAAAACGTTTCAAAATACAGTCGCGTATTCAGGTTTTGCTCTGCAACCACACAAAGACTTTGCCAAGCCTCACCAGACATGTCGCCACAGGTAACCTTAAATGCCTCAAGTGCAGCCGCGTGGTCGTCATCTTGCCAACCATTGATCGCCGAAAACGGAATAGCTTGATAGGTGTCAACTGCGTTAACCGGCAAACCAAAGGCCACAAAAATTGTGGCCAAAAGCTGCTTTCTAAAACTCATTCGCCCGTGGCAATGAGCTGCCAATTTGGATCGTCTGCACCCATTGTGCGGCCGAAAGTCCAAACATCGCGCTGGCGCTTAACCTCAGTCTCATTGCCCTCAATAATGTCTCCATCCACATTGCGTACCACAGAAGTTAGCTCACAAATGAAGCGCACATCAATCTCAGCCATATTGGTTTTAGGATCAAAGGTCGCGTCGTTTAGGCCAGTATCCCGCACGCCAATGAATTCTGCCTCAATCGAAAGACCCTTTGCCTTCCGAGCCTCCACAACAGAAGCAAACGCATCATAAACGTCTTCATTTAAAAAGGCTTTGACACTGTCCAAATCGCCGTTCTCAAACGCCATCAAAATCATTTCATATGCACTCTTCGAGCCATACAAAAATTCAGTTACAGAAAATGACGGCTCCGCTTGCTTCATACCCAAAAGCGCGCGCGCGGCATCACTGTCTTCTATAACGTGATCTGTAATATCTTGATCTGGACCACCTTCAATCACTTCAAGCTTTGGTCGATAGTCTGCGCGCGCAACGCTGTCTGATCGTGAGCCCTCATGACCTTCTCTCGTGCCCAGAACACCCCGCAACTTCAAAATGAGATAGATGGCGATACCAGCCAAAGCCAATAATTGTATAATTTGCATGTTCATTGTGATCTGTTGCCCCATGAGGAATAGAATTATTCGATCTTGATACATATGTAGGGCAGCAGGTGGTTCAAGTCCACCAGCACGCAGATGAATCGGAGAGCCAAAATGCGGTTGTTGATAGCTTTTATTGCAGTACCCTTAATCGAAATCGGCCTTTTTATCCAAGTCGGTGACGCAATTGGCCTGTGGCCCACGTTATTGATCGTTTTGTTAACGGCCATTGCTGGAACTGCCCTGGTGCGCAGTCAAGGCGCGCAAGTGTTAAGTGCGCTACAAGGATCGTTCCAGGCCATGAAAGATCCAACCGAGCCGTTGGCACATGGGGCGATGATTTTATTTGCGGGAGCGTTGCTGCTCACACCAGGATTTTTCACTGATGCTTTCGGATTCTTGCTTCTCTTCCCACCGTTCCGGCACTTAATAACAACCATGATCCGATCAAGGCTTAAATCAGCCAATGTCAACTTCTCCTCCCAGCAGGCCGATGTAGACCATAACGTAATTGACGCGGAATATACCGATATTTCAGAGCAGCAAAGCTTCTCTGACCCGACAAAGCATTGAGGGTCATGACGCATTCTGCTATGCGGCTCGAGAAATATTTCTAGGAGTGACCAGAATGGCGCAAGAACCGGTTGAAAACGGCAAAAATGAAGACCAAACCGCACCAAAGGCTTTAAAAATGCAAGTTCTGGCTCAATATATTCGCGATATGTCTTTCGAGAATATTTTAGCTCAGAAAGGTATCAGCGGTGAAGCACAGCCTGATGTTTCTGTGCAGGTTAATATTGACGCAAAAAAGCGTCCGATTGAAAATCAATTTGAAGTCATCATCAAGACAGAAATTTCATCCAAAACTAAGGATAAGGGTGAACCGATGTTTTTGTTGGAGTTGGAATATGCGGGCATTTTTCACGTTGAGAACCTGCCAGAAGATCAACTGCATCCCTATTTGATGATCGAGTGCCCACGCATGATCTTCCCTTTCCTGCGGCGCGTCATCAGCGATGTAACACGAGATGGTGGCTTCCCACCACTCAACCTCGACTCTATGGATTTCGTTCAACTATACCGCAATGAAATTCAACGACGCGTTGCTGAAAACGCAAAAGCGAAAGCTAACTAAGTCTCATTTTGTCCAAAGGGCATCAGATCCCAAAGCGGCGATGAATGTTTCATGCGCCGCTTTTTCAGCTTCAGACAACCGGGATGCCAAAGGTTTTGGTCGAGGTGCGGGGCGCCATTCTAACGATGGCGAGCCATCCTCGAATGTTTTGACCTCCGGACCAGACAAAACTAAATCAGGCTGGCGGCCACCAACCAGCTCCAAGTACACCTCTGCTAAAATTTCAGAGTCTAGCAAGGCTCCATGCAGAATTCGCGATGAATTATCGATGCCGAACCTGCGGCATAAAGCATCCAAAGAAGCAGGCGAGCCAGGAAATTTGCGCCGCGCAATCGCAAGCGTATCAGTTGCTTGATGGTTTGGCAAAGCCGGCCGATTTACCCATGCAAGCTCCGCATTCAAGAATTTCATGTCGAAAGAGGCGTTATGAATGACGAGTTTTGAATCTTTTATAAAATCAATGAACTCTTGGGCAATGTCTTTAAAAACGGGCTTGTCCGATAAGAATTCTTCGCTCAATCCGTGCACATTGAACGCTGCCTCCGGCATGTTGCGTTTTGGATTAATATATTGATGATAGGTCCGACCAGTCGGCAAATGATTGAACAGCTCAACCGCGCCTATCTCTACAATCCGATCCCCTTCACTTGGTTCGAACCCAGTGGTTTCTGTATCCAAAACGATTTCACGCATCTTTTTGCCTTTTCTTGATATCTTCTAAAATAGCGTCGGCCGCCTGCGCGGCTGTTTCATAGCTATTTGTATCAATAGTGTAATCTGCCCGTGCGGCTTTATCTTCAGCCAGCCATTGTTTGGATCGGATCAATTGAAAGTGGTCTTCCGTCATCCCTGGGCGTGACAAAACTCGAGATTTTTGCACCTCATAACTCGACAACACACATGCGACCGCATCAAAGTCAGCTGCTGAATTGAGCTCGAACAGCAATGGTATATCAAAAACTAAAATTGATTTCGGGTTATTGGCAATAAAATCCTCCCGGTCTGCTTTAACCAGTGGGTGAATGATCGCCTCTAATTTTGATAAGAGGTTTGCATCTTGTGAAATGAGCTGACGAAGCTTGGCGTGGTCCACCGCACCATTGGAAACCGCACTGGGCGCAATCTTACCAATGCCAGCCACCGCCACGCCGTTCTTGCGATAAGCGCGATGCACAATGCTATCAGCGTCCCATGCTTTGCAACCCCGGTCCACAAAAATCCGAGCCGTCGTGGATTTTCCCATGCCGATAGAGCCGGTCAATCCCAAAAGAAAACTCATGTGAGCACCAATGCTTCAAGATCCTCATCCACCGCGGGCCGAGATCCGAACCAAGCCTCAAACCCTGGCACACCTTGGTGCAATAACATACCAATGCCACTCACCACCTCACATCCACGGGCGCGCGCATCCTTCAAAAATTGCGTTTCAAGGGGTGCGTAAATGAGATCTGTGACCAGAGCATCGGGATTCACATTGGTTAAGTCAAATTCCAAGGCTGGCTTACCAGTCATGCCGAGCGAGGTAGCATTTACCACGGTGAACGCGTCAGGTAAGACATCTTCCTTATGCTGCCAATCGATCACTTCAATAAAATCAGAAATGTCAGCGGCCAAATCTTCTGCCCGTGAACGGGTACGATTACAGAGGTAAATCTTGGGTACGCCAGCGTCCAAAAGGGCAACTAAAATCGCCCGCGCAGCGCCACCCGCGCCCAACACTAAAGACGGACCAGCGCTTGGCTGCCACGTCGTGCTTTTCGAAGTCAGATTGGCCATAAATCCATAACTGTCTGTATTATCGGCATTAATATTGCCGTTGTCCTTTTTTATCAAAGTGTTGGATGCGCCAATGCGTTGCGCTCGAGGGGTAATGTTATCCGCGAATGCCAATGCTTTTTCCTTATGCGGAATGGTGACATTAAAGCCTGAAAAGCCTAGGTCAAACAAAATACGCACTGTTTCACTGAAACGTGCGGGGGCAATGTCGATGGCGAAATAATCGCCTGATATTTGGTTTTTCTTAAGCCAGTGCCCGTGCATCAGGGGCGATTTGCTCTGCGCTATCGGATGACCCAAAACGGCCGCAAGTTTAGGGGTCTGAAACGGGGCGGTTGTATTGGTCTGATTCAAAAAACTGATGATTGGTCCGATAGAAAGCCCCATAATATCAAACCAATTGCCACGAACATCAACAAAGAGATCTGGCGTTTTTTCAAAATGGTAACCCCCGGCCGAATGTTTCACAACCTCCCAATGTACCTCTATATAGGCGTCTATTTCAGCCGCACTCACAGAACGCATAGACATGTGGCTGATTGAAATATGTCGCCACTGAGGTTTGCCATCTTTGTAGATAACATTAGCAGTAATCAAACGATGCGTTTTCCCAGAAAGGCGAGATAGGGAGGTTTTGAGCGCCTCAGGTGAGACGGGCTTTCCGAAGTTTTCGCCCTCAAAAACCAGTATTTGATCACATCCAATCACCCAACTATTTAGATTCTTTAGGGATATTTTTAACGCTTTATGTTCGGCTAAAGTGTCGGCAATGTCACGGGGCAGGGCCTGTTCTGCAATCAGACTTTTCGTAATGTTTTCTTCATCAATTTGCGGTGACATAAACTGAGCGCTTATTCGTGCAGAGTTTAAAATGCGACGGCGCATGGCAGATTGAGACGCGAGGATGAGATCCATATGAGATAAACCTGTGGATATGTTTTGTGTGACCTGTAATTGAACTGTGGGGATAATCGCGGATTTATGCAAATACAAGAATTCTTCCTGAGATTCATCGGAGTTCAGAAACTTTCAGTTAATTTATCTTCTGTGAATATGGATAAATTTATGCTGATGATAATTTTCATTTTAGTGTAGTTTAATAATTCTATCAACAGAGTTATACACAAGGGTTGTTTTTAAGTTTTTGTTTATAGATGTTTAATTTAATTATTTTAACACGTTGATTGTTTTTATCCATCTGTGGATACATAGATTTATAAAATTTGATCCACAGAGTCTGACGGCACTACATCTCTCTACTAAAATCATATATTATCTATATTAATATAGAGGGAAAGAAATACAGTCAGATGATAGATTACTTAATTGCAATGTACCCGTGGTTAAAAGCTGGTCATATCGTGTCAGTCATTTCTTGGATGGCTGGAATTTTTTATCTTCCCCGGCTGTTTGTACATCATAGTGAAAAAGTTAAAGTTTCATCTAATACAGACAGATTATTCTGCATGATGGAAGTAAAGTTGTTGAAGGTCATTATGACACCAGCCATGCTTGCAACATGGGGTTTTGGATTATCTTTGGCGATCATACCCGGCGTGTTGAATTGGTCAGAGGTTTGGCCCTGGGTGAAATTGATATCCATTGTAGCAATGACACTATTTCATTTTTGGTTGGCCAAGAGGCAAAGAGATTTCGAGAATGGTGAAAACCATTTGACTGGAAAAACCTACCGAATTATCAACGAAGTTCCGACAGTTTTGTTACTGATAATTGTTATTATGGTTGTGGTTCGACCATTTTAAATAAGTTTGTAATATTTGACTTGCCGCTTGGTTTTGAGTAACGAGATGGCGCACCCGTTCGGGATTGCTTTTTCTTAACGATATCTGTGGTGCCCGGGGCGATCTTGGGCAGGAAGAGACTCCATGACAAGTAACCGTGTGACTTTGGCCGAATTAAAGGCGAAAAGCCCAAAAGATCTGCTTTCTATGGCGGAAGAGCTGGAAATTGAGAACGCGTCGACCATGCGTAAGGGCGATATGATGTTCTCAATTTTGAAAGAGCGTGCTGAAGATGGAGCGGAAATCTCTGGAGACGGGGTTTTGGAAGTGCTTCAAGACGGCTTTGGATTTCTACGGTCTCCAGAAGCAAATTATTTGCCAGGCCCAGATGATATTTATGTTTCTCCAGAAATGATCCGGCAATTCTCTCTGCGGACTGGAGACACCATTGAGGGGATTATTAAGGCACCAGAGGATACAGAACGCTATTTTGGTATGACCAAGGTTGAGAAGATCAATTTTGAGAACCCGGAGCGAGCACGTCATAAGGTGGCATTTGAAAATCTGACACCGCTTTATCCAGATGAGCGGTTGAAAATGGAGCTTGAGGATCCGACGACGAAGGATCGCTCGGCACGGATTATTGATTTGGTTGCGCCGATTGGTAAAGGTCAGAGATCTTTGATCGTTGCACCGCCACGGACGGGTAAAACAGTTTTACTTCAAAACATTGCCAATTCTATCGAAAGAAACCATCCGGAATGTTATTTGATCGTTTTGTTGATTGATGAGCGGCCGGAAGAGGTTACCGATATGCAGCGGTCTGTGAAGGGTGAGGTTGTGAGCTCGACCTTTGATGAACCCGCGACGCGTCACGTTGCTGTGTCCGAAATGGTGATTGAAAAAGCGAAACGTTTGGTTGAGCACAAACGTGACGTGGTCATTTTGCTTGATTCGATCACTCGATTGGGTCGGGCATTTAATACGGTGGTGCCTTCCTCCGGCAAGGTATTGACCGGTGGTGTGGATGCGAATGCTTTACAGCGGCCAAAACGCTTTTTTGGCGCAGCACGAAATATTGAAGAAGGCGGCTCTTTGACTATTATTGCGACCGCTTTGATTGATACAGGTAGCCGCATGGATGAGGTTATCTTCGAGGAATTTAAAGGCACTGGTAACTCGGAAATCGTTTTGGACCGGAAAGTTGCCGACAAACGTGTTTTCCCAGCAATGGACGTTTTGAAATCAGGGACTCGTAAGGAAGACCTGTTGGTGGATAAAGTGGATCTGCAAAAAACCTATGTTTTGCGCCGGATTTTGAATCCGATGGGGACGACTGATGCAATAGAATTTTTAATTTCGAAATTGAAGCAGACCAAATCCAATTCTGAATTCTTCGATTCCATGAACACCTAAGTGTAACGAATGGACAGTATTTTTGCGCAGGCGACGGCAACGGGTCGGGCAGGGGTCTCTGTTATCCGTCTTTCGGGGCCTCAATCATTTGATATTGCAAAGATATTTTGCAAATTGCCGGCGGTTGGTCAGACTGGTCTGCGGGCGGTTCGAGGACGCGATGGGGCGCTTATAGATCAGGCACTTGTGCTATGTTTCGAGCAAGGTGCAAGCTTTACGGGCGAGCGTGTTGTAGAGTTTCAGGTACATGGGGGTTTGGCCACTGTGGCCAAGTTGCTGTCGGAATTGTCGGAGCAAGAGGGCTGCCGTCTTGCAGAACCGGGTGAATTTACCCGTCGAGCGCTCGAAAATGGCCAATTGGATCTTAATCAGGTCGAGGCATTATCTGATCTTATTGATGCTGAAACCGAATCGCAACGCCAGCAAGCCATTCGTGTATTGGATGGTCGTTTCGGGGACGCCGGGGAGATTTGGCGGGGCAAGTTGTTGCGTGCGGCAGCGCTGCTGGAGGCTAGTATTGATTTTTCGGATGAGGAAATCCCGGATGATCTTTCTGTCGAGGTTATTAGCTTGGTTGAAGGGACGCGTGCATCGATCGCTGCAATATTGGAGCGGTCTATGATGGCGTCAAAAATTCGTACTGGTTTTACGGTTGCGATAATCGGCGCGCCCAATGTCGGTAAATCCACGCTGTTGAATGCTATTGTGGGACGGCAAGCTGCAATTACCTCCGATGTGGCGGGAACGACGCGAGATGTGATCGAGTGCCGGGTTGATTTGCAAGGATTGGCTGTGAGTTTTCTAGATACAGCGGGTTTGCGCGAGTCAGAGGACGAGATTGAAAATTTAGGAATTTCAAAGGCATATGATATGGCAGCCGCCGCTGATGTTCGTGTGTTCTTGGTTGAAGAGGTGGGGGAGCCTCTCCCCATTGCTTTGCGTGATGGAGATATTGTTCGGCTGAACAAGGGAGATGAGCGAAGCTCTGATGTTGGTAAAGTGTCGGGAAAAACCGGGGAAGGCGTATCAGAATTACTGAGCCTCATTGCCGAACGGTTAATGGTTAAAACACCGCAAGATGTGGTGGCTATTCGAGAACGTCAAATCACTGGTTTGCGTGCGGCCGAATCCTCTCTTGGGCGGGTATTGGAGTTGACTCATGCCGACCCATTGCCCTTTGAACTGGCCAGCCAAGAGCTGTATTTCGCTCTTAGTGAATTGGATTTTGTTTTCGGTCGGATTGATATAGAATCTGTACTGGATGAAATCTTCTCAAGCTTTTGCTTGGGGAAGTAAGGGGCTTGTTTCACGTGAAACATTTTGATGTTGTGGTTGTAGGCGGCGGTCATGCCGGATGCGAGGCGCTTCATGCGGCCAGCCGGTATGGATTGAAGGCCGCTCTTGTGACATTGGACAAAAGCAAGGTCGGCGTGATGTCATGCAACCCAGCGATTGGTGGCTTGGGTAAGGGTCATTTGGTGCGCGAGATTGATGCTCTGGATGGAATTATGGGCACGGCAGCCGATCTTTCGGGCATTCAATTCCGCCTTCTCAACCGAAGCAAGGGGCCCGCGGTGCAGGGACCGCGGACACAATCGGATCGGCAGCGGTATCTACAAGCAATTCAGGCCCTACTGGCCCAGCAAGATTATACACTGATCGAGGGGGAGGCGGCGGCTTTGATGTCAAATGCCGGTTCTGTGACGGGTGTTCGTTTGGCGGATGGCTCGGAAGTTCATGCCCGGTCGGTTATTTTGACCGCTGGAACCTTCATGCGGGGGACAATTCATATTGGCGATAAAAGGGTTTCCGCCGGTCGCATGGGAGAGAAGGCTGCGGATGAACTTTCATCGCAGATGGAATCTTTGGGCGCTGTATTTGGCCGGTTGAAAACGGGCACGCCGCCCCGGCTGAACGGCGACACCATTGATTGGAGCCAGCTCGAGCTTCAGCCTGCCGATTGTGATCCGGTGATGCTGTCATTCTTATCAAAAGGACCCGCTGTCCAGCAGGTCAGCTGCGGCATTACTCATACCAACCGCGAGACTCACGACATTATTCGGGAGAACATTGAAAAGTCAGCAATGTATGGCGGGCACATCGAAGGCGTTGGGCCGCGGTATTGCCCTTCAATCGAAGACAAAATAACCCGCTTTGCTGATAAATCTAGTCACCAGGTGTTTTTGGAGCCAGAGGGGCTAACGACAAATTGTGTGTATCCAAATGGTATTTCGACATCATTGCCCGAAGATGTACAAGAGGCTTATGTTAGGTCGATCCTGGGGTTGGAGAATGTAGAAATTCAACAGCCAGGATATGCCATTGAATATGATTTTCTTAATCCCCAAGGCTTATCAAATGATTTGGAATCAAATTTGATGGGTGGCTTGTTCTTGGCTGGACAAATTAACGGCACGACAGGGTATGAAGAGGCGGCAGCTCAGGGTCTGGTTGCGGCAGTCGGCGTTGCGAAACGGCTCAAGGGCGTGTGTCCCATCATATTTGATCGTAGTACCAGCTATATTGGGGTTATGATTGATGATTTGACAACACGGGGTGCAACCGAGCCGTATAGAATGTTTACCTCAAGAGCTGAATTTCGATTGAAACTCCGTGCGGATAATGCTGATCAGCGGCTGACTGAGCAAGGACATACCTCCGGGCTGGTATCTGGTCAAAGGTACGGCGTGTATCAAGAGAAGATGAGGCGCCTAGATCAATGTCGCTCGCTGCTGTCATCAATGTCCGTTTCACCCAACCAGGCGAGACAGGTGGGAATCGACCTTGGTTTAGATGGGCGTCGTCGCAATGGGCATGAGCTGCTCTCTATCCCAGGTGTCACCATTACCAAGCTCACTGATTTGACCCCAAGTTTAGCTGGGTTTGACGCAGAGTCCCTGGATCAGGCTGCGCGGGAAGCGCTTTATGTTACTTATATTGAACGCCAGGGCCGCGATATTGAGGCGCTGGCTCGGGATCTAAGCGTTAAGATTCCAAACGGCTTTCATTATGCGGGCGTTGCTGGTTTATCTTCTGAGATGATTGCAAAATTAAGTGCTGCGCGTCCAGTGTCACTTGGCGCAGCTAAAAATATTGAAGGGGTAACGCCGGCGGCTTTGACCGCGGTATTGCTGCGCATTAAATCTCAAAGCCTGAAAAATACCGGATGAGGAGGCAAGAAACACTCGCCAGCCTGAATGTTTCACGTGAAACAGAGGTGCAGCTCAACGATTTTGTTGCGTTAATTAAAAAGTGGAATCCGGTCATCAATTTGATCGCCAAGGGCAGCATTCCGAACATCTGGAGCCGTCACATTGAAGATTCGGCACAAATTATCGCATTGGCAAAGCTTTCAGACTATTGGATTGATATTGGCAGCGGCGGGGGTTTCCCTGGTATCGTTGTGGCGATTTGCCTGAAAGAGATCTCCCCATCCACCTGTGTTGTCTTGGTCGAAAGTGATTTGAGAAAAGCCACGTTCCTCCGTCAAGCAGCCGCGCTTCTAGAACTTAACTGTGAAATCCACAGCTCAAGAATTGAATCGTTAACCATAGCTCGGGCGGCCACCCTCTCGGCGCGTGCCCTCGCACCTCTGCCGGGTCTGCTAGAATATGCCGAAACTCTCGTCGAAAAGGACGGCGTGTGTTTGTTCATGAAGGGGCAAACTTATCAGGATGAACTTGCGGCGGCGCAAAAATCATGGTCATTTGAACACGACATCGTACAAAGCCATACAGAAAGCAATGCTGCGGTGTTGAAAATCAGGAATATTCGACGTGTTGCAGATTAAACCAAAAATTTTCGCCATCGCGAACCAAAAGGGTGGGGTCGGGAAGACAACTACAACCCTAAATTTGGCTGCTGCAATCGCAGAGGCCGGCTTTAAAGTGCTGGTAATGGATCTTGATCCTCAGGGAAATGCCTCAACGGGGCTTGGCTCCCACGCCGATGCGCGCGAATTTACCACTTATGATGTTCTGATCGGCATTCACGTTGAACCCCGATTTATACAAAAAACAGATATTGAAAATATTGATCTTGTTCCATCAACAACGGATCTCAGTTCTGCAGACATTGAGTTGGCCAGCGCAAAGAACCGAAGTGAGAAGCTGCGTAAGGTTTTCGGCAACTCAGATCTTTCAAAATATGATTATGTATTATTGGACTGCCCCCCATCGCTCAATGTTCTAACTGTGAACGCGTTGATTGCAGCTCATGCGCTCATTATTCCTTTGCAAAGTGAATTTTTTGCACTGGAGGGGCTGTCACAGCTACTGATGTCGGTGCGAGAGGTTCGAGATTTAGGCAATCCCGACCTTCGAATCGAAGGTGTGGTGCTTACAATGTATGATGCGCGCAACCGTTTGTCCTTGCAGGTTGAAGAGGATGCGCGGGAAAACTTAGGCGAACTGGTCTTTAAAACAGTCATTCCCCGCAATGTACGAATAAGCGAGGCGCCCTCTTTTGCGATGCCTGTTTTAAGTTATGATAGCCGATCCAAAGGTGCGGAGGCCTATCGCGCCCTCGCTCAAGAGATTTTGGCACGAAGATGATAAAGAGTTAGGACACAATATGGCCAATACCCCCAAACGCCAAAGAGGTCTCGGCCGAGGCCTATCCGCTCTTATGGCAGATATTGAACCCACCGTTGGTGACTCAGGTCCAGTTGGATCTGATCGGCGCAATGAAATGTTTGTGCCAATCGAAAATGTACATCCCAATCCGGACCAACCGCGCCGGCACTTTGACTCTGGTGATTTAAACGACCTAGCAGGCTCTATTCGCTCTAAGGGAATTATTCAGCCGTTGGTTGTGCGTGCGCATCCGGCTAAAGTTGGCGATTATGAAATTGTCGCGGGCGAACGGCGTTGGCGCGCTTCTCAACTCGCACAGCTGCATGAATTGCCTGTTGTAGTGCGGGAATTTTCTGACCTGGATGTGCTTGAGATCGCAATCATTGAGAATATTCAACGGGCAGACCTAAATCCAATTGAAGAGGCGATTGGTTATCGACAGCTCATGGATAAATTTGGCCATACGCAAGAGCAGATGGCCGAGGCTCTTGGTAAATCGCGTCCGCATATAGCAAATGTTCTCCGCCTTCTGGCGCTACCAGACGACGTTCAATCTCTTGTCGTTAATGGCAGCCTAACAAGTGGTCACGCCCGTGCGTTGATTACGGCGCCTGACGCCTCTGATTTGGCGCGTATTGTTGTTGCGCGGGGGTTATCTGTCCGACAGACCGAGAAGCTGGTGAAAGAGCCTAAAGCCCCCAACAAAGAGCGCGCGCCGAAATCCGCCAAAGATGCCGATACACGTGCGCTTGAGGGCGATCTTTCCGCAGCTCTTAAAATGAGGGTCTCGATTACACATAATCCTGGACAAGGGGGTGGATCGATTACCGTTCGCTACAAAAGCCTAGAGCAACTTGACGAGCTTTGTCGCCAACTAGCTGGGCTCTAGTACATCAAAGCCTGAACCAGCTGATTGAGCAGCGGGCGGCCAGATTTTGTGGCTCGCAGTTGATCTTCTGAGAGTCCCAATAGGCCCATATCAAGCAGGTGATCTGGGATCTTTAGCTGGGTGTTGGCGACGCCCTCAATGCGTGCTAGAGAAATTCCATCTGATATCCGCAATCCCATCATGATTAACTCATTGGCATGATCGTGCGGAGTTAATATTTCTTGATGACTGGTCCCACTGTTTTTTTTTGTCACCCGCTCCAACCATGCCTGCGGCGCCAATGCCGTTTGGGTGGCGTGGCGCTTTCCTGAAAAAGTTAAACGCCCATGGGCTCCAGGCCCAATTCCGATATAGTCACCCCCACGCCAATATATAATATTGTGTTTTGATTCCAATAGCTTATGGGAATAATTGGAGACTTCATAGGCGTGCAACCCTGCTGCGGCGCAGATCTCATTGGTTGCATCGAACATATCTGCGCTCAAGTCTTCATCGGGTAACCCTCCCAACTTGCCTGCCTTCGCACGAAAGCCAAAGGCTGTCCCTGGTTCAATAGTTAGTTGGTACAAAGACAGGTGCCCTGCGCTCATTTCAATGGCTTCGGTTAGCTCTCTTTGCCAGTCGCCAAGCGTTTGGTCCTGCCTTGCATAGATTAAATCAAAACTGACTCGCTCAAAATAAGTTTTCGCGATTTTCAGGGCGGACCGCGCCTCCGCCACTGAATGCAAGCGGCCAAGGCGCTTTAGGTCTGGATCGTTCAGCGCCTGAATTCCCATGGAAATCCGGTTCACTCCAGCCATACGGAAATCTGCGAAGCGAGATGCTTCAACTGAGGACGGATTGGCCTCAAGCGTGATTTCAATATCATTCGCGAAGGGCCAATGCGCCCGTGCGCGATCAATTAAACGCCCCACCATATTGGGTGGCATTAGACTAGGGGTACCGCCCCCGAAAAAAATCGAATTCAATACGCGGCCTTGGGTGAGGGCCGCGTGGCGATCCAATTCGCTTAATAGGGCCCGTTCCCATATTTCAGTGTCAACCGTGGCGCTGACATAGGAATTGAAGTCACAATAAGGACACTTTGCTTCACAAAATGGCCAATGGATATAAAGGCCAAACCCACCGTGGCGCCAATCTTCCATCACGTTAGACAGCCAGACACCAACTTGTTAAAGGCATCTGCCCGATGGCTAAGGGGGTGCTTCTCCTCGGGGAGCATCTCAGCAAATGTTTGATCAAACCCATCAGGTTGAAACATAGGATCAAAGCCAAATCCATGCATACCGCGTATTGGCCAAACCACTTGACCGGTCGCAATGCCAGCGAAAATCTCATCGTGACCATCTGGCCATGCTAAACATAATGTACAATTAAACTGCGCACGGCGCGGGAAGGGCGCATCTGCTGCGTCCAGCTCCCTCCAAACCCGTGTCATCGCCATTGTAAAATCGCGACCACTGGGTGTTTCCGCCCAATCGGCCGTATAAACCCCGGGTGCGCCATCCAACCCATCAACACAAATTCCACTATCGTCAGACAGAGCCGGCAGGCCGGCTGCCTGCGCTGCAAAATGCGCTTTCAGGCGCGCATTCCCAGCGAAACTAGTCTCAGTTTCCACCGGTTCTTCCAGGCCCAGCTCCCCAGCACTCACACATGCGATGCTAAAGGGGGCCAAAAGTGCCTGAATTTCGTGCAACTTGCCTTTATTATGACTGGCAAGAACGATCTTAGATTCGGTGAGCACGCGCATCAGCCAACGGCCGCCAATTGTGCAGCCACCAGTTGCGACACGCCCGCCTCGGCCAGATCAATCAGCTGTCCCATTTGATCACGAGAGAATGTTGAGCCCTCAGCCGACATCTGGACTTCAACCAATTTGCCCGATCCCAAGATCACGAAATTGCCATCAACCCCAGCCTCACTGTCCTCCGGGTAGTCCAGATCCAAAACCGCTTGGCCCGCATAGATCCCACAGCTCACTGCAGCCACAGGATCGACAAGAGGATCGCTGATAATATCTCCAGCTTTCATGAGCTTTTGCACAGCGAGCTTAAGCGCCACCCAACCGCCTGTGATTGCGGCGCAGCGCGTCCCACCATCTGCTTGGATCACATCGCAATCGATACTGATTTGCCGCTCACCCAGAGCCACCCGATCCACACCGGCGCGCAAACTCCGCCCGATGAGACGTTGAATCTCTTGAGTGCGTCCAGATTGACCGTTTTTGGCCTCCCGGCGCATGCGCGTATGGGTGGCGCGGGGCAGCATCCCATACTCTGCTGTTACCCAACCCAATCCCGAGTTTCGCAGAAAAGGAGGCACGCGCTCTTCCAAACTGGCTGTGCAAAGCACATGTGTATCGCCAATTTTGATCAAACAAGATCCCTCGGCATGGCGCGTAACGTCTGTTTCAATTACAATGTCACGCATTTGATTTAATTCTCGATTGGATGGTCGCATCGCTTGTCCTCTCTGTGTTCATGCGCGAATATGCGAAGCGGACCCCAAATAGCAAGGCTTAGGTGAATGGATTCGTCTACAGAGTTATTTTCAGAAATGGATGCCCGGAGCCGTGAAGTGTTTCAACGGGTTGTGGAAAGCTACCTGTCTTCGGGGGAACCGATGGGCAGCAACACGTTAACCCAACACATGACACAATCCGTGAGCGCCGCCACCATTCGCAATGTCATGAAAGACTTAGAGCTTCTTGGCCTGCTGGACAGCCCGCACACCTCTGCCGGCCGGCAGCCCACGGAGCTTGGTCTGCGAATGTTTGTCGATGGTATTTTGGAGGTTGGGGAGCCTGACGAGGCCGCTCAGCGTAAAATTTCGGCAACAATGGATGAAAACGACAGCATCACAGGCATGCTTGATCGAATGTCCAGCGCCCTTTCTGGACTTACCCGCGGAGCATCTTTGGTTCTGGCGCCAAAGAAGTCATCGGCTATAAAACATATTGAATTTGTTTCCTTGGCGACCGACCGGGCGCTTGTGGTTTTGGTTTTTGCCAATGGCGAGGTTGAAAACCGGGTATTTCGACCGCCTTTGGGTCAAACCCCGAGTCAAATGCGAGAGGCTGTAAACTTTCTAAATGCCATCGGTCAGGGTCGGACATTGCAAGAGTTAAAATTTACCATTGTCAAAGAGATCAAAAAACACCGCTCTGAATTGGATGTTTTGACAACCGGCTTGGTTGAGGCTGGCGTGGCCGTCATGCAGGATGCTGGCGGTGACAATGAGCGATTAATTGTCCGCGGCAGATCGAATCTCCTTGAGAATGCTGGAACAGCTGAGGACTTAGAGCGGGTTCGGGTGCTCTTTGATGACCTCGAACGCAAGCGAGATATAGCGGAATTTTTGCAATTAACCGATGAAGGTGAGGGTGTTCGCATTTTTATTGGCTCTGAGAACAAACTATTTTCACTTTCGGGTTCCTCTTTGGTGGTTTCTCCCTATATGAACGCTGACCAAAAGGTGGTTGGCGCTATTGGCGTAATCGGACCCACGCGTCTGAATTATGGTAGGATCGTGCCAATCGTGAATTATACCGCTCAAATGGTCGGGCGGGTTTTATCTGATCGAGGTTAGGCCCAGATGGCAAAAGAACATGAAGACGAGTTTCTCCAGGACGTCAGTCTTGCCGAAGAAGAAGAATATGGTGAGGAAGAATACACCGAAGAGGAGCTAGAGCTGGATGCTCTACGCGCCGAACGTGATGATCTCAAAGATAAGTGGATGCGTGCTCTCGCGGACGCGGAAAACGCCCGGAAGCGCGGTGATCGTGATCGTAGAGAGGCTGAAAATTATGGTGGCTCAAAGCTCGCCCGTGATCTACTGCCGGTCTATGACAACCTCAAGCGTGGCCTGGAGGCCGCGACTGATGACCAGCGCGAAGTTTCGGCTGCTTTGATTGAGGGTGTTGAGCTCACCATGCGCGAAGTGGTCAGTGTTTTCAAAAAACATGGCATCGAGCCTATTTCGCCAGAAATTGGCGAACGTTTTGACCCACAAAATCACGAAGCCATGTTTGAAGCGCCTGTTCCCGGCACAAAAGCAGGGGACATCATTCAGGTGATGACTGAAGGTTTCATGTTGCATGATCGCCTTTTGCGCCCTGCGCAAGTGGGCGTTTCCTCAACTCCAGGCTGAGGATAAAAAGGGATATCTGGGACAAGGGCGGCTCAAGGACCGCCTTTTATGTCTTGAGTTTCGACTTCAGCTCATAAATGAGATCCAGCGCGTCTTTGGGGCTCAAACTATCTGGTTGGACCCCATTCAAGACCTCTTCAAGCTCAGACTGGGCTGGGGGGGCAGGTGCCGACATCGCCACCGCGGAAAATAGCGGCAAATCGTCGATGAGGGCTTTTTGCTTGCTATGCCCTTCGCGCTCGCCCCGCTCCAAAGCCTCAAGAACCACCTTTGCCCGTTCCAAAACTGATTGCGGTAGGCCAGCCAGTTTGGCCACTTGCACCCCATAGGACCGATCTGCTGCGCCTTTCTTCACCTCATGTAAGAACACCACATCTCCCTGATACTCACGAACAGTGACGGTCGCATTGTCCACATGGGTCAGTTTCGTGGTGAGCTGGGTGAGCTCATGGTAATGAGTGGCAAATAATGCGCGGCATCGGTTGACATCATGCAAATGCTCCAGCGTGGCCCAAGCGATGGATAGCCCGTCATAGGTCGACGTTCCGCGGCCAATTTCATCCAGAATAACCAGAGCGCGATCATCTGCTTGGTTCAAAATTGCGGCGGTCTCCACCATCTCCACCATAAAGGTCGATCGCCCGCGGGCCAAATCATCGGCCGCACCAACCCGGCTAAAAATCTGTGAAACAATGCCAATTTCAGCCCGAGCCGCCGGAACAAAAGATCCGGCCTGTGCCAAAAGGGCAATCAAAGCATTCTGGCGTAAAAACGTCGATTTACCTGCCATATTTGGCCCGGTGAGTAGCCAGATCATATCGTTTGTGCTGGTCAATTGGCAATCATTGGCGATAAAAACTGTTTCCGCCTGCGCTTTGATTGCCGCTTCAACCACTGGATGGCGGCCTTGCTCAATGATAAAGTCGCGGCTGTCATTCAGCACCGGGCGGACCCAACCCTCTGCCATAGCCAACTCGGAAAGAGCGGCAGCGACGTCAATCTCTGCAATCGAGACTGCCAAAGCCTGTAGCGCGGCGGCATGGTCTAACACCTGCGCGCAGAGACCGGCAAAAATTTCAAGCTCTAACCCTGTGGCGCGGCCGGCAGCATTTAGGATTTTGGTTTCCAGCTCACCCATTTCGACCGTTGTAAAGCGGACCGCATTGGCGGTGGTTTGTCGGTGAATGAAAACATCACTCAAAGGTGCCGTCATCATGCGCTGGGCATGGGTGGTGGTGGTTTCAATGAAATATCCCAACACATTATTGTGCTTTATTTTCAGGGACGAAATCTCAGACTGGCTGGCATAATCGGCTTGCATTCTAGCAATCACAGACCGTGCTTCATCGCGCAGGGCCGTCATTTCATCCAGCTCTGCCAAATAGCCAGTGGCGACAAACCCACCATCTCGCGCTAGAAGGGGCGGCTCGGCGACCAGGGCGCGATCCAATTTATCGGACAGGGCCTCAAAACCCTTCAGATCATCCGCCGCATTCTTCAGGAGTGGCGGTAACTCTTGCTCTGCCAAAAGGGCATGCACTTGCGCGGCTTGGGCGATGCCATTCCCAAGTGCCAGCAAATCTCTTGGACCACCGCGCTCAAGCGCCACACGCCCCAAGGCGCGTTCAACATCGGGCAATTGCTTCAAGGCCGTGCGCACCGCGCCGCGCAAACCGCTTTGGTCACAGAAAAACTCTACCGCCGATGCGCGTTCTTCGATGGTTTCCAGACGTTGAGAGGGTGTCGTAATGCGGCGAGACAAAAGCCGCGCTCCGGCAGCGGTCACAGAGCGATCCACAACCGATAGTAAAGAGCCAGATCTTTCCCCTGCAAGCGTTTGGGTCAGTTCAAGATTTTTTCGGGTTGCGGCATCAATTGCAACAAATTCATCCCGCGCTTCATAAACTGGTCGGCGCAGAAGTGGGAGTTGGCCTTTTTGGGTGGTGGAGAGGTATTCAATAAGCCCAGAAACGGCGGCGATATCGGCACGGCTAAACTCTCCAAGACCGCTCAGGTCCCCAACACCATAGGCTTTGCAAATCTTCTCCGCGCCGGCGGTGCTGTCAAAAACCTCCTGTGGCAATTCGGTCGCGGCCGCGCCGGCCTCGATTATGATTTCCAGAGTTTCATCCAGCGCCCCCTCAGCCACAAGCACCTCAGCCGGGGCAAGCCGGGCCAGCTCTGGCCCTAATCGCACGGGCGGGCAGGGACTATAGCGCATATCTCCGGTTGAAATATCCACCCAAGCAAGACAGCTTTGGTTGCGCACCTGAACAAAAGTGGCCAGAAAATTACTTTGTCGCGGCTGCAGTAGCGTTTCTTCGGTCAAGGTCCCTGGGGTGACCAACCGAACCACGCCCCGTTTCACAACGGATTTAGCACCGCGTTTCTTTGCCTCTTTTGGATTTTCCAGTTGTTCGCAGACCGCAACTCGAAATCCTTTGCGAATGAGATTGAGCAAGTAACCCTCTGCCGCGTGCACTGGCACACCGCACATGGGAATATCCGCGCCCTGATGTTTGCCGCGTTTCGTCAGAGTAATATCCAGCGCCTGCGCCGCCGCGACGGCATCGTCGAAAAAAAGCTCGTAAAAATCTCCCATGCGGTAGAACAATAGGGCGGAGGGGTATTCCTCCTTGATCTCAAGAAACTGTGCCATCATGGGCGTTACGGGCTGGTCGGGCTTGCTCACAGATTGATCTCCATTTGTGGCAAGTATTAGGCAAAACTTGCGACGAAAGAAAGGAATCATCGGGACGGATTTTG
>Ga0209092_10001551_pt1 | contig 22248 bp, 13 predicted proteins | sample FraStrMetagenome_FD_187446 | JGI IMG/M metagenome (GOLD analysis project Ga0209092, IMG submission 187446) | Marine eukaryotic phytoplankton communities from Arctic Ocean - Fram Strait ARC3M Metagenome (SPAdes) (version 2) | ecosystem: Environmental > Aquatic > Marine > Oceanic | place: Fram... | reverse complement strand
AGAATGCCGATCTTTTGTACAAGAGCGTACCGCTTAAAAAATTAATGAGCTTAATTAAATTTATAATCAGAACCTAATGGATATTCAGATGAATGGTAACAATTTTGATTCTCATGTATAGAAGGAAGTATGTTATTCAATAATTGGTCATGGAGAAGTCTCCTCAATTCACATTAAAACCTTACAATCTTTAATACTCGTTCTATTTATTTAAAATTATATGCATGTTCTAAATTCTTTCCTCAAAATTAGGTTCTTACTAATGACAATCTATTTGAGAACTACTGGTTCCACTGGAGCAAAAATTTAGCATAATTATTAACGAATTTGAGTTCCTTTATAGAAAGTTAAAATGAAATGACTAGCGGCAGTGATCTGAAAAAATATCAGGCACTTGTCCTCTTCCTTAAAACGCACTCTGTCCATGCAGGTTCGCGAAAATCATCACTCCAATCTACATGCAAAAGCAAATCACCAGGTTCCAAAAAGAACACTGGTTTGGGAGCATTACGTTCATTTAATCTATGAATCGAAGTGGCCACATCTTGTGGTAGTCCTTTGTGCCCAACTAACCAAGATGATTCAAACAAGTACTTCTTGCTGTGATCATCATTTAACTTTTCAGCTTCTTCAATACTGTTAAACTTTATGTCACTATCATCCCCATCTTCTTCTTTCAATAGCCCACAGGCGATACGTTCTTTAATTTGAATTATGTTACCACTCATAGGGTCGTCATCCTCGTGAATATGTCCTCGGGCGTCTTCATCTATGAGCATCGCTTCACAATTACATTTCCAAAACTCATATTTTTCATCTGCAACCAAGTTTGATAGTTTAAAATCACTTTGATACAAAAAATGTGGTTTGAATTTGATGGCTTTATCAAACTCTACTATACCATCTGTTTCTCCAATGGCCACTTTACCTTTGGAGGTACGATTTTGAATTTCACCATCATCACAGTCTCCGTAGTGATAAATAATATCATATTCTCCCTGAAAATCACTTGGTTTATTTTTGGAGCGCTGAATCTTGTCTTCTCCAATTTGTCCAAAGTTGTAGAACCAAATATTTTGCTGCTTCATGAGCATTTTCATTCTGCGTTCCTCGGCTTCTTCTTCGGATATTGGAGCATTCTCTGTTTTTGCTTTTTTGTTTTGGTGAGTGGATTTATCTTCGTCGGAGGACATTTGTGAATGTAATTACTAATTTAATTATGTTTGGTTGCTCGAGATAAGTGATTTATTTATTCAATGAGGTTGATTGATCGGAGTCGACGGTTACTTTCTTGATGGATATACGTTACACCTCTTAGATAGAGCCGTTGGTATCTTGCTAAAAATATTGTTGGCACCTATAGAAGTGTGTGTGCACCTAATCATTGGAGCTTAGATTGATTTTGTACGCAGGTATTTTATGATGCTTTGTTTGATCATCAGACGATAAATAGCAGTATAAGTTACGTACGTTCGGACTGATATTTCTACTATACTTTTTATAGGAATATCGCCTATGTAACAATTGTTAAAGAAGAACACATCGAAAGCTTATCACAAATTTGTTTTATATTATTATTATGATAAAAGTGACGACTAGAAGAGTAAAGATATGTTCTATCTTATGTAATGTTTGATCTCTTTTCATGGGATAAAGGCAAGAGAAGAAAATTCATTCAACCCTTCACGATTCTGTATAGTAAAAGGTATTAGCTAGTTAAGCTGCTCTGGCTACAATACTTCGTTTCTGTTCACTTGTATTGGAAGCGATCCCTAATCGTAAAAGACCTTGACGGGGATTGATCGACAACACCTTCAACCAAAACGAATGACCTGGAAGTAAAGGACCTATTTCTGATAGATATTTGTGTTCTAGCCCCAATTCATGTACGTACACAACATACAAATCTTTATTAGTATCAACACATCCCAAAACCATACATTCAAATGCCACCTCTTCGTTCGGATCTCGATTCACAAGTCGTCTTATATACTCGAACAACCAATATTGTTGGGCATTACGTTGAAGAGGTCGTCCTGCTCGAAATAATGCACCCCCTTCATCAAAATCGATAGGTAATTCATTTTCTTTTATTTCTATATTACCATGCTCTTGCGATTCACTGTTTTCAATAATCAATAGCTCTTTTGGAAGCTTACATCCTAAGTCCATGACTGTTATTTTTGATGGAATTGAATGCCCTTCTTGGATCAAATTATTGATTTGTTCACGTCTCAAGTGGCGTTTTACCTCAGCATGGACCTATTGCAATGGATAATGCAAAATAGAGTATTAGTTAGTTACAACGTATATAAATAAAAATAGATAAATTGTACTGAATGCATCACAATAATTTGTCTCCTACCTGCAAATCTCCATATCTTCGAATCGGACTTGACCACTGAACATAGCAATCCAAACCCATTCCAAAATGACGTTTCGGTTTGATACTGACTGCAACAGGATTAAAGAACCGTCTAGCATACCAGGCAGCACAATATCCATTTCCGACATTATTTTCTTTTAAGTTTTCCAAATAATTTGATTCCATTTCCCTGGATTTAAATTCTGGTTGTGGTTGACTACGGAATGGCAATTGAATTGAATTTGGAAGAGGTTTTGGAGGATTTTCGGATTCTTCATCAGGATTAGCAGTATTTATTTCTTGTCGTTGTTGTTTCCTTTCTTCTTCTACCTTAGCACGAATCAGACCCCATTTTCCCATTGCCTATGAAAAATAACCATGAACAAAAAAAAAGGTTTTTTCAATTATTTCCAGAAAGAATAATAAAATACTGTACTGCTTTCATGAATCTACTTACCTCTCCAGCAAGAATCATCATTTCTGTCACTAATAAATTTGCCGGTGAAACGGGAGCAGCATATTTAGACGAAGGAGGGGGGTCATCACCAGAATCTGACATGGTAGCAGATACATTCACTCCGGCGTTATGAGTGGATTCAACATTGATGGATATAATTGGCTCCATATCGTGTTCTCCATCACTATCATCATCAACTTTCCCACCCAATTTTGATTCAGTAGAAGTAATAGTAGAACCAGCAAAATTCTCTGGAGAGAATTGAACACTAACAGTCCCCTGAGGCAATGGATTAGTTATCATGCCCTCTGTCGATCCATTATTGGAACGATATTTTCGTCGTTTTGTCGCCGCCGCTAAAAGAGCCCCTAATTGCCATTCCTCACTGTATCCAACTCCTTCTTCCAGCATCTCATCTACTTCATCATATGTCAATCGATAGGATACCCGGATTATGGAAGACGTAACAACAATAGACGATTCGTCAATCGATCCATCAGGATGTAATTCTACCCCAAGGGATAAAGCTCTGGAATCTAAATTAGAATTGAGAGACATGGATTTGACACTCATAGTGGGTGGAAACATTGGATAAGAACCAGTAGGTAAATAAATGGAGGTGGCTCTTTGTTTCGCACATTCGATAATAGAAGATCCACGTGGTGCCCATTGATCAGCATCTGCGATGTGGATCCAGTATCGTTGTCGAATATTATAATCATTATTCTTATTATCATCATCATTTTTATTCTTATTGGAGGAGGATGTGTCAGTTGGATCTGTCAAGACTTCGATCGAAATGGCATCATCAATCTCAGATGTCGATGCTGCATCAATTGTGTAAACTTTTTGACGACGCAAGTCTTTTCGAATATTGAGTATCTGATCTGGATCATGTGTCGATTTGGATGCCTAATACATATCATTGTTCACAATGACGAAAAAGACAAATAAATTAGAAAAATGACATTCTCTCCATGTTTGATAATGAAAAAATGAGTCAATGGAGGAATTCAGTACGTTAGACTTACCACCTTGGCAGCTACTTCCTCCTCGTCTGTAAATCTTGTAGGAAAACCACTCCGTAAAAAATCCAAATTTTCATGCTGATTCCAAATCCCCAATTGGACTAACAGATCCATGGCACCTTGCGCAGTTTGTTTCTTTCTCAGTTTGGCCAAAATCTGAATAGCTGCCTTTGAATTTCGATCATGCTTCAATTGACGTATATGATTCCGTGTCCATTTCCATTCATGATTGGTGGAAATATAATCCGAAGTAGGACGTAAATGTGCAACACGTTTGGATTGAGTATAGGGTGATCCCTTGACTCCTACTTGCATACCGAATATACAGAGTGATTGGAGTGCTATTATCCCACCTTTGATTATGTTTTCAAAGGAATGAATGGTGTTCGTAATTTCAAAGTTATATCGTTCTTTCAATTCGGTAGGATTGAGAAGATAGGATGGTATATCATTGGATATTAACTGTTCTAATAAATGCTCACTATTGGGATTCCAGGAAGATAAGTCTAAATAATGACCCTTGGCTAAGTTGGAAGCTTTTTTGTTTTGAATGGGTTTCGATTGCCCATTGGCATTTGCAGTGACAGTAGTAGTGGAGTTATCGCTTCGAATGTCTGTATATAATCTAGATTGAAGTTGATGAGCAATAAAATCAATGGAAAGTTGTTCCAATTCGTTTTGATATTGTTGATGTTGTTTCGGGAGAGTATCATTGGCGTCATTGTCATTCCCACTACGTTCTTCCGGAGAGGAGGAGGATGATGGATCCATAGGATTCTTCGAAAAAATGGAAATTGGATACCAATGTGGATCATCGTCCTTCTTATCCGTTTCTGGATGATTCGAATAATGGTAATGTTTGTGGTTTGGATATTTTTTACGTTTTGGTGTTTGTTGAAATAGCAATGTGTTGGAGGTTGATACTTTTCTTCCTTGAGGAAGTGGGTGTCTAAGAGATGAGGTTGTTGTGGATGTGGAGGATGATATATGAAAGGAACGTTGTTGGGGTATTTGAAAGGCATTGCCAAAACAATGATGAAATGATAATGTGGGTGAGAAAGTGGCGAAACATATCATCGAAAGGGTGCAGATGAGCCTGTTCCTAAAGGAGGAAGTCTTCTTCCTTTTAGGATTTTGTTGGAGTCTCGAATAACATTTTGTAGCATCGATAGGGGGTTCTCCAAGAGGAGCCATGCTATGTCAAGAATGAAGGACAGCTTCTTTTCTTCCCAATTGGTAAGGATCAATACGTTTTTGAATGGTCGGATGATTAGCTGCTGAATGTAAAGTCTGATAATGCAGTTCGTAAATATTCAAGATGCGAATGTCACAAACGGTGCTGTAGGGTCGAGTGATATTTATTAGGTAAAATTGATAAAAAGATCGGAGCACACACACATCAGAAACAAACTTCTGAAATGCGTTGCTCTATAACATTATGTCATTCCAAATGACACGTTCCCCATGTAGAATATATAGGGAGCTGGGCGAGCTGATCCATCTTTTCTTACGTAGTACATATACGTCATTTGAGAATAAAATAGCACTCATCACCAATGTAAGAAAAGAAGTCTTATGATGCGCTTTCTCGAATAAAAAAACAAAAAAACAAAAAAACAAAGTGCGCTCTGCTGTTACATTCCCTGTTTCCAAAGTTTTGTTCTCATCCATCATCCTTCATCCTGTCGCATTCGCACTTTTGATGTTACCCACAGTTGTTTTATCAATCAATCGAACCTTTCGTTGATAGGAGTCTCCAAGGGCAACAAATCAATAGCCGATTCTCACAGCTATTAGTTGTAACTTTATCGTGATTCCTTCATCACGATCCACAAACGAAAACTATTGACGACGACATTCCAAACAACATGTCCGCCAAGAGACTCTCCGGTTTGCAAAAAGATGTGATATCACTTTACCGTGAAATATTACGCGAAGCCTATAAAAAAGAGAAAGAATTAGCCCCCACCCACATAACATCCTCCTCCACCTCCACCTCCCGCCAACTATCTCCTCTTCCCCAAAATAGCTTTACATATTTATTATCAGCTCCGGAGTCTACCGTATCCTATGCTCGATCCGAATTTCGAAGAGAGGCTCATTCCATACAACGATCTGATTTTCGGACTATTGAATACTCATTACGGAAAGGGAAAAAACATATTCAATTATTGAAAATGCCGGGTGTGAAAGTTTTTAGTGGAAGTAGTAGGTCATGATACAAATTCTGTCAAATATTCCTGCTACGATTTTGTATGGATGGAGGAAATTCCAAGAAAATTGATCATTGTGCAACCTTGTGTTTTCATCCAAGATAAATTCTTCCAGTGTTTGGACATTGAAAAAGATATAGATAGTATTATTATTATCATTTATAATCTCGAACCCTCGTGATTCTACCACCCGATAAATTCCGACTAACTAACTAACAAAAAATACCCTATATTGAAACGCCATAGTATCTATGTTTCCATGACTCTCAATCCTGCTGGTGAAAAATGAATCCATCCTCCTTTCACATGGAAATTTGGGGAGACGATGACGTTTCCAATAAGTCTTCCAAGGGTCTCACATGTACAACATTTGACTTTTTATGATTCTTTGTCATATACACAGTCCCCTCAATTTTACTATATATTGTATGATCCTTTCCCATACCAACATTTTCACCAGCATAAAACTTTTTACCTCTTTGTCGTATAATGATTGCTCCTGGTGTCGCATCTCTACCAGCAAAAATTTTGACACTGTTGTTGGTGTATATATATATATATATGTATAGAAACAGTCAGTCAGTCAGTCAGTCAGTCAGTCATTCATTCATTAGATGAGGATTTTGATAGGAATAACATGGATGAAAAATACTCCTCCAAACGAGAAAAAGGAATTTTGTACTTACCCTGCACAAATGAATTTGTATCACGATTATTAGACGAAAGGTGAAGGAACGAAGAATCAAAAAAATGAAAGATAAGTGTTGGTAATTATCCTATATGATAATGTCAATTTGACCTCCAGTAACATACATGTCCTCGTTTGATAAAATACAAGCTAGCAGAGGAACTTACCTAATCGACGACCAGCGGAATCTCTGCATTGCCAAAAATGAATAGTGAACAAGTATACACGATAGGATACGGGTCAGTCAAGTGATCAATCAATAATCGATACATATTCCATAGAAGGAGATGACACAAAATGAAATGAAATGAAACGAAATGAATCGAAACGCACCTTCCATTATTAGTAGATCCACCAGCCTTCTTCGTAGCAAATCGAAGTTGTTGACAAGTAGTACTCTGTACACTGGAAAACACCTTGGATGCCAATGCCGAGTTTGAGAGAGTTCCTCTACTAATCAACGATTGCGTGGAAGATATCATTCAGAAACGGAAGTCTTTCGATGAGAAACTTGGTGAACGACGATGGAATCAGAGATTTGGTCGCCAAAGTTGTCGGGGGGCTGCTGTATCATCTGTTCCAATCTTCCTACACGGTATAGTATACTACGCTGTAGGACGAGTGTACGTTATGTACCTCAATTACCTTACGTACTATGTAGTTGTCTTTGTAATGTTTCTTGGAAAAACAACCACAAGTGAAGTGCATTATTATTATTCGATTATCCCAAACGCCAAATTTCTTCCCTTCGATAACACATTACTACAGATGCATACTTTTGCCTTTTAGATGATATAATGAGAAAGAAATGGATTAGATATTAAGGATGATTGATTATATTATTGTTTCAAAATACATATTTCGTTACACATATCCAATCGATGAATTTGTTTTTGAAATGAAACACAAAGAAAAAATCATTGAAATCATATAATTCTTATTTATCTAATTCTATCAATATCGATTCTAACTCTGATCTATCTCTTGTTTCATGAATTCTTTCATCAATTTTTGTAGCATGATATTCTTGTCAGTTTCATACTATTCTGTGGGAAAGTTATTTGACCCGATTCGGATGTCTTTATCCCACATGATTCGCATACAGTTAAGTAATCTAAATCCTTATATTTACTTTCGAGGGGTTCTCCCGGTGTCCACTTCATGTTTTTTGGCACCACAACACTTTTATCATGATAAGGGAGACTCTTCGTGTTTCTATCCATATGAAAAACCTTCATAGTAAAATCTTGTGCTAAAATAAAATGTGGACACTTCTTTCTAAAACATACATCATAACACCATCCTTTACTTCCTTTATGATGAAGATTCGAATAATAACATTGCCAAGCCTCAGGAGTAAAAAATTGTAGGTAGGTCTCAATTATGCCAGACATTGCTACACAATTATCTAGTCCTCTGGTTATAGACCTTTTAATCATACCATGGGTATCATTTTCAACACTTGGTTGTATTGAACCTATATTATATCTTTTCATGCGTTCTAGCAAAACATCCGGCTTGAAAGCCTTTTCTCCTTCATGTGGTAGAAAGATATCATCAAGAAGAAGACCAACGTAGTTATAGTTAGAGACGAGCGTGGGTGTAATGAAATGCAAAAGGTCTCCCCAATGCAGAAATGGTGTTCTAGGAACACTGCACTTTAATTCGTCTTGTAGAGCGCGGAGATATGGATCGTCATTGGGGACTTCCTCCTCATCGGATATCATAAACGCAATACAATCCCATTTGTCTCGCGAAAAAATATTCCTTCTGGCATGTTCCATAAGAACGAGATTATTTCGTTTTCCTATCGTATTGATAACTATCAAATTTTTTTTATGTTGGTCTTCTTTCAAATGGGGCGGTATAGGTTTGCTTTCTATTGTGACTTTGGAGGTATTTAAATATGAAGATAATTGAAAAAATGATGAGATGGCATAGACAAAAGCGCACTCAATGAATATCCGTGCCGATACTCTCATGTTATATTTATTCTCTGATGTATTCTCTGATGATACAGAGTATATTTTTTAGTAATGTTTCAATGCCGATGCTAAGATAGAACTTCCGTACGATGTCTTTGCTTAGTGTTTGGATCGGGTAGTCCTCTCTTCATTCCGGTTCGAGCTATAGGAGGTATAGATGATTGTGCTGGGACAGAATACTTTTTGTGACCTCTTGCACGTATATAATTTGCAACGCTGTAGCGATATATCTATCGCCAATGCGTGACGTCACATCCTAATTAGCTTTAATATTTATATAATCTTAGTCTTTTTACCCCTTCTTTCACCGACTTGTTGCATGGCTCCCAGTCAAGAAAACGAACCCAGGTATCCACATTTAGTAAGTATCATGTCCCAACAAAGCAGTTTCGCATTCAAATCATCTTTCGCAAAGTCATCCTATGATGACGATACCGACGAACTTCTTATCGGGAAAGTTATTGAGAGGTTGCCGCGTGCGCCAAGTATCGAATCCGACGTGACCATGAAACAGCGCTGCTTCAGGGCCGTTTATGACAGGCTTCGTCCCAAACTGATTGCTTCTGGGGGGGATGCTACAGCAGATGTCTTAATCGCGGCAATGAGCAAACATTTCCCACTAGACACCCTCACTGCCGAAGAGGAAGCACGTCGAGTAGTGCATAAGTTTCGGAACGCATTTGGCGAAGTGAAGTACCTCCGCCCATTGTCTTTTATTGATAGGGAAGGAGTCAATCGAACTAGCGAAATGCGTAGAAACCCAAGGCCGGCTAATATCTGTCACGTGGGTGTCGAGGCACGCATCAACATGGGTGACTTCACCGATACTATGGAGGGAAAATCCTACTCTTCCGAGTATTTCCTTCCCCTCCGCCAATCTTATGATTCTACTGAAGATGACGACCTTCTATCGTCCATCACTAGTACAACTGAGGTAAGCACAAACATTTTAGGTAACGCAGCTGATTTAGACGATATTCTATTCTCTTCTACTACAGAACCACCCAGGAAAAAACAAAGAGGATTATGGGATAGCATCAGGAAAGCACAAACAGTAAGATCCCCATCAACAACCACGGATACGCCTCTCCAAGGCAGGAATGCACATCAAGCAATTTTGAACGCCGATACTGCGCACGAAACGCCACAGGATACGTCGAACAACCTTGAAGCAGATTTGAACGATGCACAACCTGCAAACGAACCGAACGACGCATCTAACGACAGTTTCGACATTAAAATGCATCTCAATAATCCAAAAGCAGCTACACTCATCATGCAAAGCCGAGCAGCCGGAAAACAGGGCAAACTAGTATGTACATACCATGGAACTATTGGCATCTTAGATGATCAATTTTCTTTCAGGAAAGAAATACCTCAATGGATGGATAAGTATAATCTAGACATTGGACCAAACGGAAAAAGGTCTGAAGTCAACAGAGAATCGGTCCGTAAACACATATCTCAGTATTGCGATGCCATTCAATTTCGAGTCTTCTGTGCGGAATTTGCCCGAGCATATGTCGGGAGCTCCGAGGAAAATGAACACGCTACAGCACTTGCAATTGCATCATGTGGAAGGAAGCTAGACAAAATCAAAATGAGATTTTATGACAGGAATAAACAAAAAATGGTAACTACTACACCTGATACTGTCTTTAAATTAATGATAACACATGTAGGCCTTCTACCAGAAAATGCTACAGACTGGCCTTTTTGCTTGCCTTGGATATTTTTCCAAGCACTTCCAGAAAATCTACAGGATGAAATGCGCCGAGATAAATACACGCTACCAAAACCAGCCGAGCTTGTAACTAAAAGTCAGCAATTGAAAAAGTTGATGGAAGGAAGGGATGCAGCAAGAGATTGTTACGACAAATTGAAGGATCTCAAATTAACAGTTGATAGAGCAGTATTCATGAACTCCGAAGCCATACCAAGCGTGCGTTCTCACGTTTCTTTTGCCCAAAATACTTCAGCAGGAGATGCTTTTTATAATAGGGATGAAGAACATCATAATGAAATCAATCGAGACACCATCTATCCACACAATTCTCATGACCACTACCAGATTGCATCCGGTAATCGTTATGGAGGAGCACAGTTATCTTGAGCAGAAGAAACGATACAAAACGAGTTACGGAAGAAACGTGCCGCCGAGCTATGACCTTCTGACTTCGTGCAAAAATTTCATGACACCAACGACGGTTGCAGATACCCATATCACCCAACAGGAAACGGATTCTCGAAACGAGACGTAAATTTCAGAGGCTGTTACGCTTGCGGTGAAACGTCCCATAGATATGGACCTCAATGTTCAATGTATAACGCTGAGGGTAAGCGAGTATTTAATTTTGAACTGCATTGTCATAAACCAAGTTTTTTCTTCAAAAACCACAGGACTAGCGATTACACAGGAGAACGAAACATATCACCACCCAGATCCATTGGCAGAGGGAGAGACGCAACCGTACCAGCATGGAGAACTCGTCAATCGCCTAATGCTACCAGAGCAAACCTAGACGGACCCGGTGGATACCCATCTCAGCAATACAGTAGATCTGGAGACAACGCCCGATCACAATTTGTAGTAAAACTCAAAGCCTTCACCACATTAGATAAATCAATTCGACGAATGCCAATAGATAGTCAGAACGAGTTACCTCACCTAAGGTTTCCAGTTGGTGAGCAAGAAGGCGAGGTATCGTTGAGTGGACTATATGATACCGGAGCAGCTCTAAATACAGGACTACTTTCATATCACAAGCATATTATGATGAAAAAACCGAATATCGTAGCCGAATACATGGAAGCAACCCATTTGACCCCATCAAATTATGCGGCGCCATTACAAGTCCAGATCAATACAACGAATCCCAGCACGGCGTATTGACCGCAGTTATTAGATACAAAACTCCATTCCTATATGAAGCATCTGGAAAACCTCTTGTGTTAAGCGTAGCCTTAGGTAAGGACGTTACAGTTGACACAATATTTGGTATGCCATTTATCTCTTCACTTGAAATGGAATTTCGGTTCCGCCCACATGCCTGCATCATAGCACACAACATCAAAAGAGAATTTTCAGCAGTATTCAAAGAAACAGTTTGCACAGACAACAATGATATCAACCAGAACTACAATAGCAATGATACTTCCCTCGAGACACCCATCACTCATCCAAATCTAAATGACTCAGTGAGCGTCCCAGCAATGTTCCATCGGCCATTACTTTACTACATGCCCGAAACCCCATCTGAATCACAAGAATGAAGCCAGGACCCTAGCACTCTTCCACCACCCGCAACCATCACAACCAATATCATACACACCCATCATAAGAAGAGAGCTAGAGTCACTGTTATAGAAATACCTAGGAAAGTGTCCAGACCAAGAATCCAGAGCGAATATAAACCTGATCCAACGTATCCAGATGTCGATGAAGGCCACTTCATATTTGAGAAATTAGGTAAAACTGTATTTCGTACAGCATCGTGGAAACCAGGAGAAAGGACAGATATCATATATTTCAACGAAGCTACATATGGGAAAGAGTTCAGCAAGCTCAAGATTCAAGATTCAGTTCCACCCCAAGCTAAAGATATTATTCACCAACTGGTCCGTGAATTTTGGGATATCTTCGCGAAGGATGGACTAAAAAGGACGATGCTCGGTTTCGAATTTTCCATAGATACGGGTTCTCACACGCCCGTCAAATGTAAAAAGCCACACTACAGACCCAACGAGAGTAAGGTAATTATGGAAACTATTAAAACGCTCTTATCTAACAAATTTATTGAAGAATGTACAGACGGAGGATGGCTATCCCCAATAGTCTTAGCCCCAAAGCCGCATCAAGAACATGTCACCGACATCGAAGAACTTATATGGAGGATGTGTGTTTCCTTCCGTGGACTGAATCGAGTAACGAACCCGTTCGAGTTTCCAATTGGAAGATGTGATTCAGCCATAGAAGACGTTGGAGACGGGAGCCGATACGTGTATTTTGTTAGCTTGAACGCAGCCCAAGGTTACCACCAAATTTTAGTAAGAAAGATTGATCGCAACAAACTTGCATTTTTCGCACCTAACCACAAAAAATACACATATCGTGTCATGCCTTTTGGCCCGAGGAATGCCCCAACGTACTATACAGCAGTTACGCGAATTATACAAGACGAATCGATGAAACTCTTCAGATTACTGTGCAACGGGCAAAACGTGGAATTAAATAAAGAATCGTCAAAGCAGCCAGATTTTATAGTATCCAACCTTCCCAAAACCGATGATTTCGAGCTATCATGTTCTCAGTTATTCCTACCAAATCTACAAATAGACGACGAATTCACTACAAATGCATCTCAGCAATCACCACTATTTCAAGACAATGTCGAGGTAATAGAAACGGACAGAGGCGAAACTACAGTCAGACAAAAGATGAAAAATTCAGAACATGTTCACATATCAGGTTCAGCAGTAATTATTGATGATCTATTATTACGATCTACTAGTCTCACCCTCCTTCTCCTTTTAGTTGAATGTTTTTTCAGAGTATACCTTAAATACAGAACAACCCTAAAGTTGCCAAAATGTGATTTCCTCCAAACAAAATTCGAATTCGTAGGGCATGATATACTACCCCATGGAAATACAACAGCCTCATCTAAGTATGGACTCATCCGAGATTGGAAGCTACCAGAAACCGCAGAGAGCCTCCACTCCTTCATATCCTTGTGTAATTTCTACAACAAATTCCTCCCTTTATTTGAAATGAAAATAGCACCCCTCAGAAGATTATGCAGCCAATAAAATCGGAAAAAGATACCAAAGCATGAATGGTCTGTGAGCATGAGGAAAATTTTCGAATCATTAAAAATAGATCTCACATCAGCGCCAGTGTTAGCTAGATTTGATAGCTGTAAACCTGTTTTCTTAAAAACTGATTGGAGCGTAATCGGAATGTCCTTCATCTTAATGCAACCTGCGAACGATGAGGTTTCGAGGAAAGCAACGGAGATCTTTAATAGAACAGGGGAATGCAAATTTGATCTAGTCATGGAAGGGCCTAGGCTCCAACCATTTTCATCGGGCTATAGAGCGTGTACCGAAACCGAGTCGCACTATCATAGTTTTGTCGGGGAATCAGCAGCCATGAGATGGGTAATAGCCAAAAACAAGGAGTATCTGTGGGGAAAGAAGTTCTATTGCTTATGCGATATGAAGACTTTGTATAAGATGTTGGAGTATACCGGACCAATTCATTGTCTTCGTAGGTGGTCTCAAGAGCTCCAGGCATATAATTTCGAAACAATGCATAGACCTGCGTTAATGATGAAGGATGTTGATGCTTTGAATAGAGGCCCGTTCGCACCAGTTCTCAAATATTATCTAGCAGCTACTATCGCTATCAGAGAACGAGAATTGATTTGTAATAAAGAAGCATATGATGAAGAAATTTTTCAGAACGTAATGGCGAAAGGGAAATATAATTTGAAAACAGTTCGTGATTGGAGCATAACTAATGAAGACAAATTGAAAGCGAGTATCATGCTCACAGATATAGGCACAGCAGTACGGGCGAATAACATAAATATTATCCATAACATAATTAAAAAGTCTCACCCCATTGCGTCAAAAACTCAGAAATCATCAGAACATCAGACATCAGCAACACATAACAAAAACCCAGAAAATCATAAACCAGAAAATCATAAACCAGAAAAAACATGTCAGATAACAGAAACTCAGAAAATAGCAGCACCTCATACTAGTATAGCAAATGCAATTACATGCAAATCTGTGAAGCCAGTCATCAGTTTGGAATCATACGATATGAGTACTAGCAAACACAACCCGCCATTCAAAGAATCATCATTACCTTTTCGTAGCAGGTGTATTTTCAACACCCAAATTGCATCGAGTATCCGTAATCCCACCAGATGTAATATGAACCCAAAGCCAAAAGCCCAACAAAGTTTCACTCACCCACACTCAAATATTGACATTGACCAAAATCTCATGCAATCATCAGCGCGCACCGACCTAGAAAAAACCTTCAGCAATGCTGTAACAGCCATCAACAGTGTTCATAGAGATCTATCTACCACTCATTTCGATATCGTAGCATCAAAATCCTTGAGTTCGTCAACCATCTGTGCACCGTGTATTTCCACAATTAATCCAGCTCCTGCTGTAGACATATGTATCCGGAAAACAATCGTTACATGGGTATCACTAAATAGCAGTGTCCCATCATTCTCATATCATCTTCAGAATTTATGTTTCCCAAATATAGACCTATCCATCTTTCAACCAGATCGGAGTATATACAACTTAGTGAAACATCTAATACCAGAAGCTACGTATATATTGCGTGACTGCAACCATTTCTGGACCACCATCCTTACAGATGCATCTCCACCTTTCGCATCGACGAAACTACATGATGCACCATATAGTAGCGCAGACGACATACCTTTAGCATGCACAAATTACACCATCGACGGCATCGACGACCACATACATGACGACCAGTGGATAAGCTGCTTTCACTCCAACGCTCTACCTTTCACTATATTCCAACGACTAACAAGATTCAAATCATTACGAGAAAAACGGAAGTTAAAAACATTCGTGCTAACTTTACGTTATTTCGATAAAGCCCTACCTGAATTGCAAACCCTCCAAAATAGCATTAGTGACTACATGAACGAATGGAACTTAGAAACGCATTGCATCGAGAGCCCACATTTTGGCGACCCGATACAATGTAAACGATTTGTAATATTAGGCACACATAGAAACGAATGGTCTGAAGCATCCAACCCCTTTCAAAATATCCCCACCATACACTCAGCACCAGCATATAGCACAGCTCTTCGAACCTACACCGATTTACCAGCATTCAGTATACCACAGAATATGGTCACTGCAAGCTCAGCGCAAGAAGACTCAAAGATTTCTACCAAAGATCAATATCAGCCCCTTGTATTAGAAACAGTCCAACTCAAGCAAACGTCTGGGTGCATCGAAACACTTTGTCCATCTCGCCCAGCTAAAGAAATAAGAGACATCCTATCCATCAATTTGAATCAACTAGCTCTATTCGCAACACCATATTCGGCAGCAGCGAAGAAATTCAGAAGACTTGTCCTACCAGAGGAATATGCATCACTCTACCTCACCGACTACCCTAGTAATTTCCAGAGAATAGCTTTATCATTCGTCTCGACAGATGTCAACACCTTTATATCAGTTATTACTTCGTGCCAACCATCAGCTTCTTTCAAGGCCCTTGCCGAACATACATATAGCAACATGCTGTTAGGGAAGCGTGAGGAGTCCTCAGAGGTACCTGCAAATATCATACGCTGTCATCTTATCCAGAGTTTGCCAACAAACTCAGAATGGAGTGAAGCATACGCGGAAGACCATGATACTAACTACATTATAGCAAGACTTCGTCAGTCAACCGCTGCATGGGAGGAAAAAGAAATAAGGAAAGTTCATAAGAACTATTGGGAAGCAGCACTTCGAAATAATTCATTCAAATTCGAACAGAATAGGCTAACTATATGCAAGCTAATAGGATCTACTCATCGTTACCTATCATTAATTGTTGTCCCACCTGCCTTGAGAAGGGCAGTCTTCAACGCATATCACGCATCAGGGGTAGGCGCGCATAAAGGCAAATTCAAAACCCTCCTTGCCATTAGAATGAGATTTTTCTGGCCCGTTATGAGGAAAGATATCATTGCATGGGTTGACGGATGTCCAGACTGCATACCCGCACGCATGAAAAAACGCGAATCAACTGGCCTCGTACATAGCTGGCCAATCACAACTCCGTTTGCCATCATATCTGTTGATTTCTGGAAACCTGGTACCACCACAAACCCAAGAGGATTTAACGGACTACTCAATGCCATGTGCGACATGACCCAATTTATAGTATCGGTACCAATTAAGCGAAGCGATTCCGCATACATAGCCAGAATGTTCATGGAGTCCGTCCTTCTAAAATTTGGTATTTGCGCAATGGTGGTTGTGGACGATGGAAGTGAGTATCGCAAAACATTCGAGCAGATGTGCAAAGCCTTATCCTTGCGATTTCACGCGGTAGCAAAGCGGAACCATAAAGCAGTTGGAGTTGAGAGATACCATAAATTCCTTAATCACGCACAAACAATAGTAACGGAACAGCGAGGTACATCAGAATCATTTGTAGAGTGCGGCATGACTACAGCATATGCATGGAATGCAAGCTTCATAGACGGAACGGACATCATAAGAAGCATACCCAGGGCACTCAAGTTTCCACTAGATATTGTAGAGTCAGCGATACCAACGCTCACAGACGACCCTAGGGCTGCCGTCATCCGCTACATGCAATATCTAGGCAATGATGTTAGATTCTCCAGATCTCTCCTCCAATGGCTAATACATGATCGCAGAGAGCGCCATCGGGAAAGAGTCAACGAAACACGCAAAAATATCACATATAAAGCTGGTGACGTGGTTATGGGCAGAGTAGCAGTTATGAGCAAAGCAAGTACAGGTAAAGTATCCAAGCTAGTATACCAAAGCCGAGGCCCATTTATCATTATCAAAAATACGAGACATAGCACGTATATAGTCAAACGATTTGGGAACACCGGCACCACCCCCACATTTAAATTCATGACTGAAGACTTATATCTACTACCCAAACAAGTCCTTCCATGCTCCCAGATGGACACAACTGATATGCGTTATTTAAATACTGACCATGCACCAATAAACATCCATTCGCAGGAGCATTTGACATAGAGAGCTACAACTCTAAATGGTACGACGACGAACCGCCTTCTAGACCTCCGAATTTCATCATGGACAATCCAGTCACAGACACATTAGATGAGGAAACAGTGCAACCAATATCAACAATCGAAGACCAACCAGCCCTGAAGGATCTACAAAATACATCGTCGGAATCAACGGAACCTTCAGACTCAATCGAAATAACAAATCAGCCAACAACAATCATCGAACCATTAGAAGAACAATCACCTCCAAATTCATTACACCATATGATAGAAACATCTAGCGATAAACTCATCTTCATCAAATATACGCCCGCGCATACTATGATATCGAAGTGGTATCTCGTCCGAATTGATCTAGAGCAGAGCGACGATATAGAGCAAGGCAACTATTTCTGCAGCTTCTATCAAAAACATCCGAAAGACGCCGAAAAGTCAGATAACAAATCCAGATGGTGGCCCGAATGGAGGGAGTTAGAGTGGGAAAAAGATAAAACAGTATATGAGTTCGGCAAACGCATCCTATTTAAACCGTCAGCAAAGCCGAACCCAGACAAATTCGGTATATTCAGCGCGGATATCAACATATTCGAATCCGCATTAACTCACCCTTTCGATTTTCTACCTAGAACATCATTTCGTCCAGGCCAATCCATTGTTCCCGACTCCATCTGGACCCACTTGTATCAACGCTGCTCGGAAGCAAATATCTCGCAACCAACCCTTTCTACGAGTACACGACGAACTATCGCAACATCATCGGTCTATCGGGCCGCATTAAAATACGAACATCAGCCATCCACCACAATATCATCCCTACAAATAACCCAGCACTTCGCACACAAACATTTGACATCAAACCATATTAAACGTATTCACAAATGAAACTTCCCATAACCTGCTTCATATCTCCCTCCACACTATCTCCAAAACTACGGCGGAAAGAGGACTATCTCGCTCCGCTCGATCATCCACAACAAAAAGAAGAAACGAGGCGATCAGTCATCGCCAACTATTCATGTCAATTAAAAACACAAAAACTCTTATCAAACATACAGGAACCGACTCACTACAAAGAGAGGAGATGCAACGCTGTAGCGATATATCTATCGCCAATGCGTGACGTCACATCCTAATTAGCTTTAATATTTATATAATCTTAGTCTTTTTACCCCTTCTTTCACCGACTTGTTGCAAATTGTTGAAACAAATGTTGCGTTGTTTCATTAGATATGAAATGACTTCACGTTTCTTATGATTAAAACAGATTATAATTTCAACGATATTAATGAAATATGTTTTAACTGCATGTATCGTATCTACAATGAAATGACTTCACGTTTCTTCAGAAAGATGAATACGTACTACTAGTACACAAAATTGTATATGAAAATAAGATGTAAGTGTTGGAATTACGGTTAACATCCCTACTTAGACTTCCTCTAATCAATATTTCTTTATAGTTCATTTTGACTATTTAAGGCACAAAAGAAAGATCCGTAGCATTTAAAATAACCGCGTATGATTGGAGAAAGTGTTTTGAACTTTAGTGAATATCTAATGTCCTGGATGCACTTCTCCGCGTTTTCTAGTTCGATGATTGCGTGTTCTCTGAGTTCTTCTGGTAAATGTGGCATGGACCAATATTGATGAGCCGAACGAGTTTTTTTTTTTTTTAATGAAAGGTTTCGGCTGTCAGCGAAAAAACGTGAAGACGAAAATTGGTATATACGAGGGATCTCGATTGTGCAGGTACTACGAGGGTAGTGTATGAACGGGGTTCCGTAGTTGTAGCAAGATTATGGGTTCCGATTGAGAGAGGAAGCTGTAGATGGTGATGTGATTGTTACCGAGTGTTGAATTACGGACGGGAACTGATCTTCACCATTTAGGAGGCTCTATAACCTATAGATAAGCTAATTATGATATTATAGAAATAAGTTGTGGAGCATCGTACGTACGTACAATATCTCTAGTATTAAGGAAAAGGTTTTATTTCTAATTCCAAATCCAATAATCATTCGCGCATAATATGCACTCATTCCGTACACGATAATTATGTACTGATCTTCCATCACTCCTCTTTAATTGTTGTTTACGGATCAGTTTCCGTTAAGATAAATTTATTGATTTCTGTAACCGCTCCCACGTCTAAATTTTTCGTCCCTCCATCAGCTAACATGTATTCATTGCTAATATGTTGGAACCTCTGTTCTTCTTCAATCCTAAGTTGTCTCATGTAGAATAATCTTCGTTTGCAATGTCGTAGGCTTTTTATATCTTTGTCGGAGTTGGCGATTGTAACGCACCTTGGCTATCACATAGCATTAAAATGGGCGGAGTTGGTATGATGTGTGCATCTAGGCCATTTATTTTGTTATTAAGCATACGTATATGGTACATGGCCATGCCGGCGACTGCTCCTGCATTACATTCGGCCTCTGCTGAAGACATAGCCACTGGCGTAGGTACAAATGTATTGAAATCCACAACGCCTCCCTGCTTAAAGAGTAGATAGGAGCCCGTGCTCCTTCCTGTATCTGGACAATCCTGCCATGATGAATCGTGAATTCCAAATATATCATGTATAGGGTCTATTTTAACATGCTTAAGTATTTCGTAAACCAGCCAGTCTTCCACTTTCTGATAAAACTTTAATCCGTAGTTAGAATTGCTATTCATATAATGTAGAAGGTGGATAAGAGCCTTGAAATGATTCCTTCGAAATTACTGATTCTGTATCAGCTTTGAATAACCCATGTAATTTAGGTAGCCTGCTAAATGCATCCACCACCAATAGATAATAAGGATATGAAGTACCCTGTGTGACACTTATTTTATGCGGACTTCTGATAATATCTAGGCATAATTTTTGACCAGGTTGAAGATCTGGATCAGGTTCAGTGAACATATTTCTTTTTCATTTACGTATAGTTGCGATATCATGATCACTGGTAGAAATGATGTCATTTTTCATAATAATTTCTACATCATTCCACACTTCAGCTTGATAGGAAGATAATAATGTTTTGATGCTTCTGCAACCCATTCTCTGATAAATTAAATCCAAACAAATTTTCTTTTTATCTGTTTTCTCCTTTTTTATTAACTTGTTGTTGGTATCTGAACGTGATATTGGTGTCAACATACGCAACAATCAAGATAATTACCGTGTTTTTGCCTCTATGGACGAAAAGTGGAATTCTGATATTCTCTTCACAGCTACCTATAGGCCTGATAAGGCAACAAAGGCCTATGATTTCATGAGATCCTTAGCTACGTATGTGAAATTCCTATTCCCAGATGCGAGTATAAAACGAATTTTTACATTAGATGCTATTGAGAAAACGAAAAGCAAAAAATATCATCCGGAGTCACAAACCTTCATTAGACAAGATGATGATGAATTAGACCGAGAAATACAAGCTGATATCGATGACGATTCCATGGGATTCCTTGAAATAGAAGACGAATTGGATAATCATTTTGAAATTGATGATAGTATCAATTTGATAGGTGGTAATAGTGTCTGGAATTTCCAGGATGATGACGAAACAGTTAGCACGGCTGCAGGAAGTACAGGAGGTGTATCATGATCATTACAAAATAGAGTATATAATCGAAAAGAAACATCTCGCACACATGGATAATTATTATCACAACAAGATTTTTCACATAATAAACTTAAAAAAAAAGAGAAGAATGCCTTTGAACATATTACGTGCTTTACATTTATAATTTTTTTCATTAAAGAACAAATAAACGATACGTATTCCAATACGGGAATAGGACGAGGTGTCGTCGGCTCACTAGATGGCTAACTAGACGGTTCTGAGGACGGCTCACTAGACGGTTCTGACGAAGGCGCACTAGATGGCTCACTAGAGGGCTCTGAGGACGGCTCACTAGACGGTTCTGACTAAGGCGCACTAGATGGCTCACTAGAGGGCTCTGAGGACGGCTCACTAGACGGTTCTGACGAAGGCGCACTAGATGGCTCACTAGAGGGCTCTGAGGACGGCTCACTTGACGGTTCTGACGAAGGCTCGAATACTGAGGATGGCACACTAGACGGCTCACTAGACGGTTCTGACGAAGGTGCACTAGATGGCTCACTAGAGGGCTCTGAGGACGGCTCACTAGACGGTTCTGACGAAGGTGCACTAGATGGCTCACTAGAGGGCTCTGAGGACGGCTCACTTGACGGTTCTGACGAAGGCTCGGATACTGAGGATGGCGTGCTAGATGGCTCACTAGACGGTTCTGACGAAGGTGCACTAGATGGCTCACTAGAAGGCGCACTAGATGGCTCACTCGACGGTTCTGAGGACGGCTTACTAGACGGTTCTGACGAAGGCTCGGATACTGAGGATGGTGTGCTAGATGGCTCTGACGAAGGCGCACTAGATGGCTCACTAGAAGGTTCTGACGAAGGCTCGGATAGTGAGGATGGCGTGCTAGATGGCACACTAGACGGCTCACTAGACGGTTCTGACGAAGGCGCACTAGATGGCTCACTAGAGGGCTCTGAGGACGGCTCACTTGACGGTTCTGACGAAGGCTCGGATACTGAGGATGGCGCAGTAGATGGCTCACTAGACGGTTCTGACGAAGGCGCACTAGATGGCTCACTAGAGGGCTCTGAGGACGGCTCACTTGACGGTTCTGACGAAGGCTCGGATACTGAGGATGGCGTGCTAGATGGCTCACT
>Ga0209092_10001550_pt1 | contig 22262 bp, 17 predicted proteins | sample FraStrMetagenome_FD_187446 | JGI IMG/M metagenome (GOLD analysis project Ga0209092, IMG submission 187446) | Marine eukaryotic phytoplankton communities from Arctic Ocean - Fram Strait ARC3M Metagenome (SPAdes) (version 2) | ecosystem: Environmental > Aquatic > Marine > Oceanic | place: Fram... | reverse complement strand
AAGCACATGAAATTTCCGTAACGAAAAGCAATACCCGTTGTTGTCACAATCGAATTTTTATATGAGTACATATTCAAATCTACTTAGATAATTCGTTTATTGAAAATGCAAAAATATAAATAGGGGGAAAACTTGAGCAACGACAATAGATCATTTAAATATATTTCAAGTACAGACCTAATTATACTTATTTCAATGTTAAACTGATTGTTTATTAGGAGATTTACTCGAAAATTGAACAGTATTGTTTTCTTACTTAGGAAAACATTAACGCTAAAAAATGCCACGGAATGTTTATTTTCATACATTATAATCCTCCAACAAAGAAAAGAGAACTCTACTTAAAAAAATAAAGCAACACTTTTATTTCGAACAAATCCAACCTATCCCATAATAAAGACAAAGGATCATCATGAACATACGCTACTTTAAACTGGCGTTTCTCTTACAGCTTACATCATCTTACGAATTATCGGAAAATTATGACAAGAAAAGTGGATTAGATAAGCAAGCTGAATTATGGAATGTACTGGAAAGCGACGCAGGTACATCAGGAAGTTTTCCCACAAGACTTGAGTACTCCCGGTTTTTGTGCTGTTCCGATATAAGCTATGTAACTTCTCGTTTTGATGACACAATGCCCCACGAGGAAGGAAAAAGCATCAATTCTGTCGGATTTGTTGCAAAGGCTATATTTCAAAGCAATGATAATCATTCCTATTCTGGTTTATTTCGAGGTACAACTCCCGCCATCGTACGGCTTTCAACAATGAGCGCACCAGATGAATCTGGAATGACTCCTGGATTCGCAATCAAACTATTTCGTGACAACAGACCGTCGGCAAATATTGTGGCAATGACATCATCAAGCGGACAAGCAAGTGGGAATTTCTTTCAGGAAACTTTGAGCAATCATGCAAAATATGGAATTGAAGACTCTGGTTTAGTGGCGAAATTCCGATTAGAATCAGACCCTCCTTCATTTACAGGGTTATCAGATGTTGCGATCTACACTCAAAGCGGTGGTTTTGCCTCAGGCTTGATCCATTTCCCCTTTGAAGTCCAATTCGTCCCAAATAGGGTTTTGAAGAATCTATTTTTGACTAGATTACCAACTCAAAGTCTAGAAGATTTGTTTTCTTTGGTTCCTGCTGGAGTCAAGTTATATGATGTCTACGCCATTTCTGATCCTGGAGCTTCTGCGAAATTAATCGGAGATATTAGAATAAGCTCAGAACTTGTTTCATCTGCTGCCGGTGATAATTTCTTATTTTTCCGTCATCAAATGATGCAAGATGATCTAATGATGAAAGGTCAATGGCGCCCAAATGTTGATTCAGCATCTAATATTGAAGTTAACCCAGAAGATTTAATAGATATAGCTGTTTCAAACATAGATACAGAAAACCCAAATAATAACGGAGCACTCGACAGTCTTACACCAGAGGGTATCAACATCGGAGATATTCCAGTAGAGAATGTTGGCGCAGTTGCTGGAGAAATCCTAGGAAATTTTGTTCCTCCAAATCAAGCAGCGAATGATCCAGACGAAGTGAATACTAATACAAACAATATTGGAGATATAAACCTTGGTAATTTCGGAACCCTTGGGGATTTTTTACCAGGTGATGGTAGTAATGTACAAAATATTCCCGAAGACGCTACATTGGAAGATTTGACATCTCTGCTTCCAAGCAACCAAAATAATCCAGTTAACGTAGCTGACAATAAGGTGCCGACGTTGCCGAATGGACAACCTATTCCTGGTGATGGAACTCTAGCTGGATTCCTACCTAATCAAGAAACAGTCAATGCTGTTATTGGAAGCCTTCCAGAAGGAGCAACCTTGGGTGATGTCGCAGGAATGATCCCAACAAATCAAAACAATGAACCAGTTGCCCAACCTAACGGAAACTCTGAGACAACACCTCTAGGAAATATCGTGAACAGCAATGTACCAGTTTCTGAGCTTATCCCCGATGCCGCAACCATCGGGCAAAATATCCCTAATGGTGTTACTGTTGGTGACCTAGTTGGATTAGCTTCAAATTCTCAAAATAATGGAAACAATCAAAACAACGACAACAATGATATGGATGGAACTCTAGGAGATCTTGTTGCCGGTAGTGTATTACCAGGCAGCGTAAATAGACCGAGTGATGGAAATTTCGTTCCAAACGTAGGTAATATTGGTGATGGCAATCTAGGAGACTTGATTCCTGGCGATGGAAGTAATCTTGAAAATCTTCCAGGTGATGGAACTCTTGCTACAAATATTGAGAATATTCCTGGCGATGGAAGTTTGATACCTGATGGAAGCAACGTTGATGTAGATCGTCCCGGAGGAGGAAGTGCTGGTATAACTGTTGATGTGAACAACCTACCGCCAGGGGCTGTGACTGCTGCTGGAGCAATTGTTACTGGTGTCGCTGGAGCAGTGAATAATAACATTGCTGATGGAAAGACAGAACAAGGTCAATTAGGAGAAGCAGCTGGTAACGTTATCGAAGCTGTAAATACCAATGGAAGTACAGCTCAAAACCTTGCCCAAACTGTCACTAATAACGTAGGTGCTGGAGCAGTGGAAGAAGTTGTAGCACTTTTTGGACGTAATGATAAGGACAAGGATAAAGATAAGGATAAAAACAAAGATAAGGATAAAAACAAGGATAAGGACAAGGATAAAGATAAGGATAAAAACAAAGATAAGGATAAAAACAAGGATAAAGATAAAAACAAAGACAAAAATGAGAAAGGAAACAAGGACAAGGGGAAGGACCAAAACGAAAATAGAATATTTGGAAAAGATAAGGAAAATGACAGAGGAAAGGAAAAAGATAGAGGAAAAGGAAGAAGAGTCCTTTGTCCTCATCTCAGGGGAAGGGGATACGCATAATGATGAGAGAGCAGAGTGTTTGCCTCATTTGCAAATATTCTTCAATTAACCTCTACGCTCAACATTTAAAATAACAAGACCATATTACTTAATGACAGGGAATGAAACGAATAATACTGTTTATGTATACATATTCAATTCTTGAAATACTCGGTGGGAACGATATAAGAAAGTAACAAAATAGTTCACGACCCATCAATTTCGTTGCTACCTTTTCATTCTTTTCAATTATTTGTAACTAAATCGAATAGCTCAGAGCCGCCCATACCAACACCAATGCTAAGTATATTACTTAAAATACATCCAAATATAGTAGCTATGAAAAATGGACGAATACTAACCCCAGTAGCACCCCCAAGTAAATAATTGCCCGCTGAAAAAGGAAAAAATGGAGCTAGTCTTAACCCGATCAGCGCTAACAAAACCTTGCTCTCTTTTTGAAATTGACTTTCTGTATCTTTATCATCCGTGACATCCGTAGACCCGAGCTTTCGGAAACTTTCAAATTCTTGCCGAGCTTTGTCATCAAGAGAATCCAACACTCTTTGAAGCTCTTTTGAATCAGAAGCTATTCGGGCAGCACGAAATGCCAACATCCCAGCTGAAGTTTGTCCAATAACACATATTGGTAATGCGTAGATGCCCATTTGTGAGCCTAATGATATTGCTAGTGGCTGACAAGGAATGAAAGGTACCATATCAGATGCAGTCACAAGAGCGATTGTGGAAATTACTTTCGGTAAGGATGGAGCAGAATCGGAAGCCATTTTCATGTCAACATAGTTCACTATTGTATCAACATTTGGTAAAGTTAAAGACAAAGGACTTTGCATTATATGAGCACCAGCAGTGAAGTCAAAACCAGTCACCATTTTTTGATTCAAATTTAAAGGAACGCCTCAATTCAAATATTTCAGCTCCTGTCTATGAGTGCCAAATAAATACCTCAAAAATTATGAGACAGCCTCATCTCACAAAATACGTGTTCTCTTGAAATTTATTATTATTGATTCTTCTCTACTTATTCAAAATCATCGTGACAAGCTATACTTGGATACAAAAAAAAGCAAAAACACAGCACCTCTGTCAAAATTAGAGAATTAGTTGGAGCTATTCAATGTCAAAGAATCAAATCGCATCCACTAGTATAGAAATATGATTTATCCTAAAATATATATTTTTTGCTTTCAACTGCAACGCTTGAAATTTTGACTTACCTAAAGTCTAAGCTATTATCGAGAAAGCAATAATGCATTCATCATTTTTTTGGAACGAATCTATGGTATGTATATCCATAACAAGCAAAAACTTCATAATAAAAAGATAATTGAGATAACATTAAATTTTAGTAAGTACTTATTTTCTATTCATAGAAAAAGAGATGCTGTGGTAAGGATTACAGATCCTCCAACAACAGCATAACTAGCTTTTTCAACATCAGCAGTAGTGAGAACTTCTGGAGTTGTATCCCAATAAAAATGCCTCAATCCGCCTAAATAATGATATATGAAGGGAAAGGCGACAGCTGTTTTGGCTGCAGCAGGAACGACAATAGAATCCATATCAGCAATGCTTTGGACGAACTCTAAAGATGATCCAGATCCTCCAGTAAGTTCCAGGCATGCTACACCGAAGGCACCAATGGAAAGACTCATACCACTAATTCGGATTGCGATGGAAGTTAAGGCGGCTATGGGGAAGGAGTAGATACTTACATGAGGTGATACAGGTCTTCCAGTCTTTGACATGCGCGCGGAGTAGTTCTAATGTAGAAATTTTAAATATACCATCATTATGTAGGGTATCGACGGGATCAAGGGTTGCATTTCAAATAATTTAAATTTGAGTCAATTTTAAGCATCGGATCATGAAATAAATCACACAAATGTAAAAAAATGCATTTACTTTTCAGTCTAAGATGATCAAGAGCCTCACCTGTTTCTTGTAATCTTCAGCACTTTGCTTTGAAATGATAGTCATTGAACGGCTGCTTGTATTTTGAATGGTCCGTTGGAGAGAAGGTTTCAAATAAGCAGAAGACGTTGATTGTATTATTGGCCCAAGCCTCATCATATTGGAAGTGATAGAGTTGATCATAATGATTTTTCTGATGATTGCCACTTTTGAAGTTTGGGTATAACTTTGATGAACTCTGATGTCTTCAGTTTGAATGGTAGACCACACGAGAGTTTGATGTTTCCTTTGACTGTTTATGAAATTGATTAGTTCGTGGGTTTGGAAATTCCACTGGTACAGTACTGAAACGCGCATGTAGCAATCATGAAAAGATCCATGAAGAATTTTGTTCCTACAAATGATTCGAGAGTTCTCCGTTCAACTAATTACCAAAAATAAATTCCTGAAGATACAATGTGATGCGTCAAATTTACCAAGAGCGTCGAATATATTTCCACTTACGTACACCAAAGTAATAAGCAGCATATTGTTTTGATGGAGGAATTTTCAAGTACCGTAATAAACTATATTAATGAATCTGAGATATTAAAAAGCAATGGCAGCTGACAGCAGCTGAGTGTTTCGATTCCTGATGACATCATCTGCACGGTCGTTGCTTTAATATTCAGAGAACAATTCACTCACACTCTCGTCTTCTTTTAATGTTGGATGACGGTTGAGGACCAGCATTCTCATCGCTTTCCATATGCCAAGAAGAAGAAAACATAAAACAATAACAAAAATGGGCGTATATAACATTTCAGCATTATTGATAACAATAATGGGATATTTCCTGGGATCTTGCAGATGCTTCATTTATCCATCCCAGATGATCCAACGTTTCGAACATTCTCGCAAAAACCGTCCTAATAACATTCTTCATGATGCAAAAAATGAAGAGACTGATACTCAAACTGAAAATAGAATTTCAGATAAGGAATTGGAAGAGAATATAAACAATGAAGATTGGAAAAAGACAGGAATGAAAATTCCTCCGGCAACAATAACCTCACCTTATCCAGTCATTCTAGACCACACAGGGAGACCATGGCATTCCAATAAATCTTTAGAAAATATATCAAACCTCCAACGTGATACACTTCCGTACAAACCAACTACAAGACCAGATGGTTCTGTCAAGACCTGGAGAGCATATCTAGGTCCTGGTCAGTCTATGTTACGGAGACGACCTGCAGCTGGCCAAGTTCCACACTTTGAGGTAGATGATGAACGTTGGCATGCTTACTACGAACGTTTGGTAGCTTACAAAGAAAACCATGGTCATACGAACTATGTATATAATAGAGAGAATGGGAACGATGTAGACAATACGAAAATAGATTATGAAGATGATATTGACTCAAAACTGGGTGCTTGGTGCAATCGACAACGTTATTATTACAGTATATACCAAGCAAATAATAATTGTGAATTCGACACCCTCACTAAAAAACGAACTGCGTTCATTTCGGAGTATAGGATTGAAAAACTACGTGAGATTGGATTCGATCTGAGTATCTATAACTACAAATGGCATGAAAGATACGAACAATTAAAAGCATTTTATACCAAACATGGCCATTGTCGTTTAAAAGTCAATAATCTTGATATAGAAGAAATGGATACAGAGGAAGCTCTATACTTTTGGGTCAAGTTGCAACGTCTTGAACGCAAAAAGTTTGATTGTATTGAAGGAATAGTATGTGATGTGGAAGATGGTGTGGAACAAAACGAAAAAGTAAAGTTAAATCAAAACATAGACATATCAACCACAATGACTCAAGAACGAATAGATTTGCTCAATGAAATTAATTTTGATTGGGATCCCAGGGATTCTGCATGGGAAAGAAATTTTGAAAGATTAAGAATCTACCATAAAGAAAACGGGAATTGCAGAGTTCCTTCCAAATCAATAGCATTACAGGACCAAGATGATGAATTTAATCTTTCTGATGATGAAAATGAAGACTATGAATTAGATGACGAACAAGCGGAAGATGGGGATACTACAGATCAATTGTATAAACTTGGAAAATGGGTGAACAGACAACGTGAGCTTTACCGCAACCTCAATGGTAATGATAGTAATGTTCGATCGTCATTGACTGCTGTAAGAATATCGAAACTTAACACTCTTTATTTCGAGTGGGATCCTCTAGACTCTTTGTGGAATCAAAGGTACCAAGAAATGCTTGAATACAAGAAAATACACAGACACTGCAATGTACCTGTTGATTATGAGCCGAACCCATCTCTTGGTATATGGACGAGTCAACAACGGAAATATTATCATCAACGTGAGCAAAATGAAGAGGAAACACAAAGTAAAAAGAATAATGGTAATACTCGGAACATGTACATGACAAAAGAAAGGATAGAGAAATTGGAGGAAATCGGATTTGCTTTTCGGCATGCAGACATGCAATGGGAAGATCAATTTAATATGCTATTATTGTATAAAGAAGCAAATGGCGACTGCAATGTCCCGAGGGTCTATAAAGCAAATGCAAAACTAGGTAATTGGGTTCATTGGCAGCGTCGGCAGTACCAATTACTTTCTGTACCTAATAAGACTTCATCAATGACAAAAGAAAGAAAGGAAAAACTGGAGGAAATTGGCTTTGAATGGGAAATTAGTCGAACACGTGGGAAACTCACCGCTTGGGAGAAAAATTTTGTACTGTTAAAGAAATACAAAAAGATACATGGTCATTGCAATGTTGGAAAAAAAGATATGGAGAACGACAATACGTGGCGAGAGCTTTACCCTTGGGTTTTAGCACAACGAAGCCAATATAAATTATTTCTAAGGAAGGTAAGAGATCCAAACTCAAGAAATGTAATAAAACCCAAAAGAATACAAAAGTTGGAGTCTTTAGGATTCATTTGGAATACCAAAACTGCCCTTTGGAATACGCGCTTAGCAGAGTTAAAAGCCTATAAGGAACAAAATGGAAATTGTCGAGTCCCTATATCATATGCTGAAAATAAGAAATTAGGTCAATGGGTTTCTGTGCAACGAGTTCAATATAAAAAATGGCAAAATGGGGATAAAACAACCATGACTGAGAAAAGAATCGTGATTTTGGAGAGTCTTGATTTTGAGTGGTCGATTCGGAAATAGGAGTGCTTTCTTACAATAGCTCTCCTAAATTTTCTCTACGGATCGCTGTATCGAAAGAAAGCTCTCGATGATGGCGATTCATTTTTTGAATACTTAATAAAAAGTAAATACCATGGGGTTGTGGTAAACACCAGGGAATTTTATGTCAATATGCTCATTAATGGCATCATCCACCAATATTATTAAAATCAGCATTCTTGAATGTAGTTAAATCACCTAATAATTTCAATATCATTTCTGATTCGATTAATCGAATGAGGTAGTACTGTAGTAATGATAGATAAAATATGTTGGTTGCGAACGACGGATAAAAATATGAACGTCTTTTGGTAATTTTGAAAGACAAGAATCATATGACCGACAAAGCGCCAATATGCAGAAACTTTTCTTGAAAATTTCGTCTATGAAGTTTCCCACGTACTTTTCCTTTCACATAGGACGATAAAACAATACCTCACCATAATCAACTCTCGTGACTATGTAGCATGAAGTTTCTGGTTTGTATGTGCCAATGTAAACACGAATTGGTAATTAGCTCACATCGTCTTGTTTTTATCCAAGGTTCAAGATATTTTCTACTCTTTTCTGTGTTTGAGTCAATATTCCTTCCAAATCAACTTGAATACTTGCTGACTTAAAGCTTAATGAAATCTCAAGATACTCTGAAGCTTTCATAACCAAACCTCCGAGATACGAAAACAAATCTTTGTACAGAAGTTCAATAAAGCTCACAAAATAAAGAAAAATGAGATGCTTTTACGTCCAAAACTTGCAAAATCTAGTTATTTGGTTTCTCTTGCTCCTGATAACTAAGGGATATGCTGACAATCATCTTGATTCAACGATATTTGAAAGTATAATTCCATCAAGTAGCGAGAAGTGCAAAGAATATGATTCAAATTGGGGCTCAAATGGGTCCCTTCACAAAAATACATTTTCATATCCCAAAAACTTGACACGAACAGATTGGAATCACGAAGCACATGGATTCGAATCTGAACTATTTCTTGCTGAAATGTCTCATATTAATTTCAATAATTCAAATCACTCCTGGAGAATCCGAATTGGACAAGGTGGGAATATTTATAGCTTCCGTGGTCCATTTGGAGAAGCGATACCGCCTCAATATCACATCGATGGTGAATACGTGGATGAGGTGATGCAGACTGTGACTGTGGATCAAATTAAAAATAGACTATCTGGACAAAATTATTTTATACATCAAGCAGGAACTTATAGACGTGACGATAGATATACCAATGAAAAACCGTTCTTCTCTCCCAGTGTTGCGAAGTATTGCTTCAGAAATCATTGCAGCTTTGCCTCGGTAAGACAAAAAAAACCATTCTTTGCTGTTTGCGATTATTTTTTCTCCCCTTGACAAAACCAACAAATATTGATTAAATATTTTGATAAAGTGGGGTCAACAAGCCAGCATTCCAACATTTCATCAGAGCGATATATTATATTTCAATCGATACAGAGATTGTGGGGATGGTGTACTTGAATTTACGTCTGTAATACACAATGCAGCTGCAGATTTAGAAAATGGTGACGATTTAACATATTTAAATGTGCCTTGGGGAGGTAAGACTGTTGTTGAGATATATAAAATGTATGACGCCAACTCTGCAGTTTCTTGCTAATGAAAATATAAAAATTAACATTTATTTACCATGATCGGAAGGTGTTCGAAGATCAATATTAAGAGATTTCTTCGTTTCGAATCCAAACGGAAAACTTGAACTTCAGTTTCCTCAAAAGTATTTTTTTCAAAGTGAAGGAGTTCTCGAAAAGGATACCGGCGGTTTTGCTACTTTCGCTGAAAAAGTTATCATTCCTGATCAAACATACAATAGGAAAAGATATGAATTACCTGAGGAAATAAGATTAGTAGTGGTTGCCAATCCTGCTTCCAAACCTTCTCCAGGTCACAGTGCCCGCTTTAATTTACATTGCTCTTCTGCTAACATCCGTGCAACTACAGAAGTAAAATCAGGTTGCAAAGATTGTGATTTATGGCTTCGTAACGTTCGAACAGGAGTTTTATTTCATATGCAAATGGTTCTGCATTGGTCATGGAATGGAAACATGCTTTATTTCTGTTCAAAGGAGCAACACAATTTCAACGATGTGTTTTTTGCAGGAGACGAAATCGTTGTTTCTCATGCAAATATAGGTAAAACTGATGAAGAGAATTTGGCTCTAACATTTGTGCATGGATTTACATCTGCCACACCACAACGTTGGGCCGCTAGTCGAATACGTTTCGGGACCAGTGGTGAATTAAAGCGAGATTACAACGTTTATGTAAGTATATTGTTTGCAACAAATAAGAAACATTTTCCTTTGCCTTTGTACTCACATTTTATTGTAATCAAATTTCTTTTGTGTACATAGACTAACAACAGACGAATATCTGTGAAACCAGGCGACACCTATGTATCCCGCCAATACATTCTCACTGGTAGTCTCACAGAGATGGAAACATCTGCTAAATCATGGGTCAAGGAAGCAAAAGATGATCTTTACCCTCTAGGTGAAATGCCATCAGTAGACATTCATCTCTTTTCAAATTCATCTAATATCAGCTCATTTGGTGCATATGTAGCAGGGAGTGATATAAACTGTTTGCAAGGACAAATAATATGCTCTGGAAAAGCATCACCACATTATGGAATGACACCTCACTTTATTATTCATTGCGGAGATCGAACCTATGTAGGACCAGATCGATATCATTTTTCTCCGCCGCGGTATGAAGAATCGGATCCATTTAGACCGTACGTCTGTGATGGTGAAATAGAGGGAATTAGACCCGAATGGAAATTGCTAGGTTTCTTTAAAGATAGCAGTTGTGACTTACTGAAAGAATCGAAATTTGAAGAAAATGCATGCCATGAAAGAGGTGCACATAAAAATAGAGCTCCGCGGTTATGATTAGAGTTTTTCATTGTATGTATTTTTTTAAATTTGGTAGACTTGAACATTACTTCAGGGTAAAATGATTTGACCAATATTTGATCGAAATGTTTCAATAAACGCTAATAATATGTAAACCTCTTTTATGAATAATTATATGAACTAATAATAATATTATGAAAAAAATGAAGAACCACCAAAAACATTGGAGAAAAAACTTGCTGGTCTCAATGATGGTATAAAACCAAGCAGGGAACCAATTCCATTGCTGACAATATCTGTAATCACACTAAAAATAAATTCTATAGTTGTCATACTCTCAACATCTGCTGGACAACTAGTAGGCAAAGAGGGCATTAGATTGGGCAGTGGTTTTCCTTCTCGAAGAAGCATGGTGGCATTTCCAATTAAAGACATGTACCAATCACTCGGAACACATTCAAAACCTAAGCTTTGATCAGTATTTAAGTTAACAAAGTCAGCCCCAACTGGAGCTTGCTGTGAATTTTCTGCTACCTTGAAAACTGCAGTACCTTCATCAACTTCATCAAACATAGCTACATACACCATGTTTGCACCAGCATCTATGGCGGCGCGCATCTGTCTCCAAAAAAAATTGCCTCCAAGACGAGGTACTTCATTGAAGACTTTATCATCTTTTGAATTGTGGAAAGAATAGCCTGGGTATACGACCGGTAAGTAATCAATTCCCAACAATTTACAAAGAGCTAAATCTGGTTCCCAGTTATTAAATCTATGAGTAGTGACATCATTCAGATTTTTCATTCGACCCACTGTCCATGGGGAAATAATGTCAAAACTTCTGTACACTTGATCCCACTCGTTGGTTTCTTGACGCCATAAATTACGAACTCCCCCCATTAGAGTGGCACGATATTTTCTGGGTGTGAGTGGGCTTTTGAACCAGCGAAGAAGTTCAAGAGCCTCGGCGGCAGTTCCAGGACGGTTGCTGAAACCGAAGCCCCAAATGGAAACCACAGGAAGTCCATTATGATGAAGATAGCTCGGACTCTCTGTGATGAGTTCATTGTCAACAAGATGCATCCAATCAGCCTTCAAGTCTTGAACAAGATTTTGACCACCATAACCAGATATATCATACATATTTGCAAAGACTCGACCATGTATTTCAGCACCAAGACGAACATTTGCAAGAACTTTATCTCGTACAGACCTCATTTCTATAGCTTCAACCAAAAATCTTTGAACAAATGCTCCGTCAATATCATATTCTCTCATCCAACGAAGATGTCTTAATACAGTTTTTTCATTATAAGAACTGAAAAGTCCCGCATTTCTCACGCCATTATAGAACAGTTGAGTAGGTTCAAGCTCCTCCCTTTCGTATTCCCTCAGATCAGGCCACATGGCAACACGAATTTCTTCTTTTGAGGGCGTTACACCATTTCTAGTCCAGTGCCTCCATTCGTTGAGTCCACCATCATTAGTGGTCATAAACCAACCCTGATATCCAACCATGATCTTTTGATCAAGTGTTGTCGCATCGACTCTCTCAAGGGTTGGAACAAATGAAGGTACGTTTGAAGGAATTGATGAAATCGACGGAACGTTCGAAGGAGTAACACTTGGAATTGAGGAAGGTGAACTAGATGGTTTATATGAGGGACTTGAAGACAAAGTAGAGGATAAGGTAGGCGGGGAAGATGCAGTAGAGACTAGTAAATCCTCAAGCTCATTTAGAAGATCATCAGCTAATACCTGATTTGTTCGCGATAATAACGTGAAGAACACAATACCGATCCGTATCATTCTGTAAGGTCCCATCGCTTATTTGTCGAGAGATAGCTCCAAATCAATCTTATTTATAATACCAATGAATGAAGATATAAGATTCTTGATAGGAGAATGCTGACTTAAAATATGATTTTTTAGGACTACTTTATGTTCCTTAATTAATGTAATTGAGTCTTGTTCTGTGATTCTTGGAAATAGTTATCACGAATAAGTTTAATGAATCATTCATAACCAAATGTGTGAAATAAATTGGGAGTATAAAAAATGAGGAATTACTTAATCGTGGTGGTGATAATAATTAAAGCAGTACTAACTAATTCGAATTCGATATTTTTCACTCAATTGCATAAATTCAAATACAATCAATTCTTTTAATTTTATATTTATGTTCTAATTATTCCAAGATTTACTAATTTGCCATGTTTAACTCTACTTATTTTGTAAAAAGATATTCTAATACGATAGAATGAAAATTTATTTATGCTTAAGTATTTTACATGTGCAATTTTTAAGACTGCTGTTCAAGTAAATAATGTTTATCCAAGAAGAGATGATAAATTTGATTCAACATTGTACGGCTCACATTATTGATGATATGATTCCATAAGAATGGAGCTCCGACTAGCACGAACGAAGGTTTCAGACATAGAAACTCTATAATATGACTGATTTCAATAATAGATCATTTGATTAGAGTGTTTTAAGAATGATAGTAAATATTCATGGAAATATGAATATGAAATTAATTGAAATGTTCAAATTCAGAAATCTTTAAACCACAATTTGAGGCTTGAGCTTGAGTTTTTGATGTCATCACATTTATTCTAGTTCTAACATTGGGTAACGATGTCTATATTTTCTGTTTCATCAGGTAGTGAGGATAATGATTCCTCTTTAGATCCCAAGAATTGTGCTATTGTAACTGTGGATAATAATGATGAGATGACACCACTCAACAAAAAAAACAATGGAAAGAAGTAAGTAAAGTGACGGAAGAGCAAATGGAAAATAGGAAGGTCATGTCTTCTACTATTGTAACAATCGCAAACACCTCTGCTGCAAAAGACAATTAGAGATTGACTTGAATGGGAAGAGATTTCATTTTATTTATGAGATGAAACGAGAAAATATGGTACATGAAAGAAAAATTGCACGCGAAAAAATATTGAGACAGGATAACTTGGATGCCTGTGAAATGGCTAGTAATTGCAAAGAAAATGACCCACTAAAAGATTTTTTCATTGAAGATTTAAAAGATTGTCGTAAACGCTAGAAAGATCTGAATGAAAAGTTGAAAAAGGTGCTTGTAATAGCTTTATGAGTTGTAGAAAATGAATAAAAATGTAGAATCGCGTTCGACCTGAAACAAACCCCAACCCAAACGAAATCTTCACACTTTTATACGCTTTCAGACACTCTTCCTTTTAAGCGTCAATTTGTATTAGAGAATTGATGTAACTAATGAAATGCGACTCTGCATCATTTGTTTGGAAAAATGAACTTTGAATCTTCTTCAACTTCTCAGTGATGTTACCTTACATACTACCTACTACGTTTAAGGGTTCAAAAAAACATTTTGTCGACCATCATATACGCGGATGTCTAATGAAAAGTCTGCCTTAGACCTTGGATTTTTATTATTTCTCATTACATTGTTGGGTTCGTTATCAATAATATTATCTCTTATCTGAGAGCACATACATTTATATGCATTCATTTGAAAGATATATGTTGCCTTGTCTTATTCCATGAATTGCACATTTAATTTATCTCTCCTTAAGTTTGACGTTGTGCATGCCATTTTATTGGTACATAAGTAGGAGTTAAAAAGCTCTATCCTCTCCATTACAGTAGTGTAATCATAACCAAGTTCAAGTGCGAAGATTAATTGAGCATCACTATTTGAAATAATGAAGTCTTCGTATCTTTAACAAAAACACGATACAAAAACAACTGTGGTAGCTCAATTTGTAGTCCATCATTCAATGCTGATAACATACTGTTCGCGTAAGTATCAATCGTCTTAGCACCCAACTTATTGTATGAAAATGAGGGCATGGGAGCAGATAGGAAGATTGGCAAGCGAAACATTTTTTATGTTTCTAAATGAAAATATAAGAAGAATTTATGGTGGAGGCGGAATGTGCCACTGGAGTCATATTAATATGAACAATGCTTTAATTATTTAAGCAATAGATTTTTAAATATACGTCAGTGAAAAAAATAGATAGGGCAATCGCAATTTTAAATTACATCCAATTAAATCGAAGATTACTGATTCTCTAAACATACATACCATTTATGTCGCGGGAAAGTACTATAGTATTGTATGTTTCCTCCATAATCAATATTTTTTCGAAATGTAATAATCCCATTCAAATGCGATGCGTTTTGATTAAGCTGCCAATTTGAAAACTAAATACAGATTCACTTACAAGGCATTCAACAGGCTACGCGGATTGTAGAAAAATTGTTCTCCAAGCCGCACAAAGTCAGCAATTTCAGTCGAAAAGTTAAGTTTGGAGACTGATGGATTGATGCTAAACCACCCAAAAAAATACTTTTGAATGCAAATTGATACCAAAGTTTCGATTACTATCCTTACTGTATCGAAATTATAAATCAGGAAAACTTTCAAAGCACGGTGGCTTAAAATTAACTTTAAAATTGGGCAAGGACAAATTTGAAACTTGCACCGTCTGAATAAGGGTGACATTCAAATTAAATCTTTGAAGTCTTTTAGCTATCAAATAGGCTCTATTTCGCAACTAAATCAACTCATAGTTTCGCATAGGATTTGGAATTTCCCTCAAACTCGTAAAATGGCTGAAACAAACATTTCCCGAAAAACACCTACAAAGAAAACGGATAATAATATCGAGAGTAATCAACCCTCGAAACCATGCAGTTCAAAATCAAATTCAGTAGATCCAACTACCGAAGTTAATGGGCATACTAAGTTTAATGGTATAAAATCAAGAAATGGCGCCAAAGCTTCCTCTACCACAACTCCAAACACCTTGAATCAAGACGAAAATAAAACGTCTTCTGTCATATCATTAGGATCACAGTCGTTAACAACGAGCACAGAAACTTCTTCAGAAGCAGAAGAAAGGAGGAAGAAAATAGCAGCTGCAGCACGTGCGTTTGCATTGGCACCCTCACCAACTTCTTTACCAAAGAGAAAATCTACTAAAGGGAAGCGCTCCTCTAAGAAATCATTGCAGATGTCTTCGCCCCTTTCATCCACACCAGCACACATGTATAATAGGAATAATCGAATGCCAATTCAATACAACCCATCCATGATTGCAAGGGCCCAAGCCACTGTAGCTGCAGGCTATTCTAATTATTCTCCGACTAGTCTTACTCCACTAAATAATCGGAAAAAGCAACTTACTCAATCGATTTCAAAAAGACAGACATCAAAGCTCCCCTTGCATGAAACTTCTAATCTTGCTCATCAAAATCAATCGCCTTTAGACACTAACACACGGCTAGTGAAAGATACTAACGGAGACGAAGATGAGGACGAATATGCTAAATTTGTGAGAAGTTTGTGTGATACCTCAGGTAAGTTCGACTGAAAATACACATAATCATGGTCAATTTTTTTTGAGAAACTCAAATTTATTCACTTTCATTTTGAAGATCTAGCCTCTATAATATCCTTTCCTGTCCCTGATGATGACGATGATGATGAAGCTTCTTATCAACTTCCTGATGATGATGAAGACGAAGATGATTTTGATGAATTCTTTGACTCGCATTCAATCTTTTCTAATCTCGATATTGACATAAAAGAAGCTGAAAGATTAGAAAATGACAACTTAACTGCTGATCATGCAGAGAATGAACAGTCACAATATGCAACTTTATCAGGGAACAAAGAAAAAAAATCAACATTGAAAAATTTGGTGGAAAAATCCAAAATTGTCCATGACAAAGCATCTATGAGCCATACAAGCAACTTTCATAGTGACGACGTGAAGAAAAGTGACGAGATTAAGTACAATGAACTGAAAGAGGAACTTGGAAATCTAATGGAAGAGGATATAGAAGCTTCCCTAGCAACTTTATTGCAGCAACCTATCCATCCAAACCCTTCATCTATGTCGCCTTCGAAAAGGAAGGTGCCTCAAAGCACTTTATCGCAAATAAATGTCAGTACACCAGATAAAACAAAAACAATGCATCTGCCCTCAAACAATTATTATGCTGCCATGGCTGTTTCTCCATTTGCCTCACAAACTAACAAAACTTCTGCTTCACCATCTATGGCGAGGCATCGTAAGCAGAAAGTTTTTGCAGCAGCAGCTCGAGCCACTTCTACCATCCTCCCTTCCTCAAAATTGGAGCCATTGACCCCTACAATTAAGTTTGAAAATATTAGAACTTTGCCTGATTCAGAGCCTCACTATGATTCCAATAATTCTATTTCCCAAACTAACTCAATGAATCTGCCTCTGACGCCTTCTTCACAAAGCTCTTCTCGTCAAACACCGTACTCTGATAAATCTGTAACAATAAAACATATATCTCAGCTTCATTCACTCATGAATCAGCATTATCAGCTGCTATTGCAGCAATCAATACTAGCCGTGCGCACTGCACATCAAGTGAAAAAAGAAAAAGAAAAATCGAAAGCAACGAAAGATAAGAAATGCAGTAAAAAACCCAGCGAAAAAGGAAGCAAAGAAACTCCAAAGAAGAGGTCCATTACGGCTGTTTGTGGCGAAACACAGGATGAAATCAAAGAAATTTTGGAGGGTGCTGTGGTTATGCTCCAGGACTTAGATCAGAATCGTAAAGATTCGATCAGAAATTCTATTGCACAAATAGAACAAAACAACACAACTAGCCTCCAATCAGAAAGTCAGCAACGATTAACAAGATCAGCTTTTATGAAATCTTTGCTGGAAAGGGATTGTCTATTTGCCTATCCATCTCCATCACCTCTAGTTTGGAAAGGAAGCAGCTTTGTAAAGCGTTCGTTTGAATCTTCTCAAAAATCAATAAGTATTTTTGATGTCAAGGGATTGGGGAGACTGAATGAAACTTTTTCTACTTTAGATAATAGCGTTAACTGTAATGGTAAAGTGAACATAATGGAAATGACAACGGTACGTTATTGTGGCAAAATGTGTCGATAATGCCGAAATTTTCTATATTTTCACACACATACTCACTTCATATGTGTGTAATTTATCAAAGCATTCTGATGCTTGCTCATTTCTTCTGAAGCAAGCGGGAGCAGATATTGATCCAAAACTAATTCCAGGAAAAAGGGACCTTTCGACACTTCTTACATTCCCTAAAGAATGTCTTGGATCCCAATTTAATGTTCCTTTATCCGATGAAAAGCAGCTTGAGCTGAGGCAAAATCGTGACCAATTCACTGCTTCAGAGGATAATTTATTACTAAGAGGTGTGGTGAGTTTAGTCAGATTTTTTTGCCTCTTTTAGCTTCTTCATGCAATTGAAAATCTTCTAATAATATATTATGAATGTAACAGAATTTATTTGGAGAAAAGGAATGGCTTTTAGTTTCCGAAAGATTTCTGCCCGACCGATCTCTTACATTTATATCTCATCGATACTCGAAACTTTGTTTTTTGTTATACATTGCACATGGCATTTTTATTGACGAAGAAGGTAACCTCGAAACACCACCAGAACATCCGGAGGGTGTTGAAAATTTCGATGAGGAAGCAATTTTAAAAGTGAAAGCAGTGGAGGAACCATATAAATATAATGTTCATAGGTGGAGCTTTGATGAAGACATTACTATCTTAAGATTAGTGCCTCTAATGGGGAGGATGTGGGCTGAAATGAGTAATAGATTAATAAAGCATCGAAATAGAGGACACATCAGAAAAAGATATCAAGTTTTGGAAAGAAGAGTAAAAGGTGCAATCAAAAGAAACAAAGATATTGACATAAAATCGTTGTTAAGCATGTCACCAAAGAATGGAAATAAATCCATGAACATAACACCAAGCTTGGCTTCTGGAGGCTCAGACACATATTCTTGCACAACGGATATGAGAAAGAACGGCAATTTGATAAAATCATCAACAAAAAAACGTCAAAACATTGTGACTAATCAGTCGGTCTCGGATAATTATGATCCCATGACCAAGAAGAGTAAGACATTACAGAGTAGACCTATCGTATCAGAGTACTCAAGATTACCTCCCAAAATGTTACCGATGATGAGAACTGGAATGATTCCAAGTGGGACAAACACTTTATCTTCTGTAAACAAAGAAGGCGAATCATCAAAAGTCTACGATCAAGTTGTCTCTAGTCATACAATGATGCCTAATACTCCTGGCGCAGATACAATTCACTCATCTAGAACAAAGGACACTCCTAACGTAATAAATAGAGGAAAAGGTAGGGTTATAAGTCGCTACTGCTCGGCTGATAACCTTGGTATCCAGAGACGCTTTGTCATGACTCCATCAAAAGAAGCTAAAAGTCCCATAACCATACTCTCTAGTAGATCCCCGTACACTCCTTCAAATATCTCTGCACAGAATATAGAGGGAGAGGAAGAATTGATTTGTGATGAGAACATGGAGTCTTTGCCAGCGGATTCTAGCCTCATGGAGATTAACTCCAAAGTTTTTTCTACTCCATCTAGTATAAATACATTATCAAATCTTGAAAAGAAGAGTAAACCGGTAAAACGATCTTTGCAATGTTCACCACAAGAAAGTACGTCGCAGTCTCTTTCTTCGACCGGTCTCGATAAAATTTTACAAAGAGATTACAATGATATTTCCAACATATCAGGACTGAACACAAGCATCGATAATACGAGTTTAGCTCCAAAGTTTAAAAGTGAAAGTAGGTCTATGAATGAAGGATTAACTTCGGGGTCACGAAATGTCTCTCTTGGAATGCTTGAAAAACTCCCTTATCTATCTACAGATATTTCTAGCTTCTCAATATTGAACATGTCGAAAGACGTATCTAAATTCAATACAAAAGAAACAATCAGCAATCTCGGCACATCACAGGGCAAACTAGAGCCTAGGAAACCGCTTTTTTCCAATTTGGGTGTGAAGGAAAAGGATAATAAAACCAAGGAAAAAGACCCTAATCCACATATACCTAGAGATCTTGACAACAATTCAAACATCAAAGAAATGGAAGCACCACTTGGAGACGTGTCTGCACTTTCATTCTCTAGATTGGGGAATGACACTAAAGATATGATGCAGATAACAGGAACAGCAACTCAACTGATTGCTGGGGAGACAAGCATAGGCGGATTGAGTGACTTTGGTATAACGAATCTTAAATTTTCTGAAGCTAGTATGAATGCCATTGAAGGAAAAAATAATGCATCAAGGTATGAGACAATACATTCAACTTATTTCAAGTTCTTTTTCTCTAACAATCCGACTTACATCTTTTTTCATTTGGAATTATCTTTTCAGGCAACCGACATCAACTGACTCTGCAACTTCAACTACTATAACCGAGCATTCCATGTCGGCTGCAAAGAATCCCCATAATTCACAGGTTCAGCAAAGAACGTATGCCATGAGTGACGCTAACGCTGCCAGTGCATTGAGTTCATTACAATCACGAGCTCTTCTTGATGCCAAATCGCCACCGGAAATGAATAAAAAGAGGGAAAGAAAAGATTCAAAAATTAGTTTCTTTGAAAAGGTCACAAAATTAGCAGATGGAAGGTCTTCTAAGAAACAACGCAAATAATCGTAATGGATAATGTAATATAATGATAGTCAAACATGATGATATTAAGAAATAATGTATTCTAAGTTTTAAGTTCCACTCGCACGAATAACGTATGTGATTTTTTGAGCTAAAAAAAACAGCTTCTTGCGGATTTTAAGTATAATCCTCCACACCAACATTCAACCGCCCTTTCTTTCTTGATTAAAAGCAAAGCTCCGAATTTTGACCCGTTGCCAATTTTCAATGGATAAGTCGATTCATGTTTTGGGATGTGGCTCAATTGGTCTACTGTTTGCTTCTAGTGTTATTCGGAGGTTTCCAAAGCAAGATATAAGCATGCTACTTCGTCCTCATCATAGACATAGGCTAAATATCAATGATGGTTGCAATGATACTCCGGAAACAATTCAATGCTACCTACAATCAACGTACACAACCAGCACAAAATACTTGAACAAGTGTAATCCCGTTAATTTACCTGCTGAAATTATCGGTGAAAGAGATGATGAAATCAAGAATCTTCTCCTTTGCGCAAAAGCTCACGATTGCAAACACGCTGTTTCATCGATATCGAATCGGATTTTACCAATTTCGAAAATCATTATTTTGTCAAACGGAGCTTTGGCGATTCGAGATGAACTTAAGCGTTTTTTTCCAAGTAATCAAATTATATTAGCCTCAACAACTCACGGAGCGTATTGCTTAAATGAAACCACGAACCCTGATAAAGATCCATCTGCTTTTCAAGTTGTTCATGCAGGGAATGGTGACACTTTCATAGAAGATGAAATCATTTCTGAACTTTTGAATTCAGCTGGCCTAAATTCTTTTTATGTTTCTGAATCCCAAATGAATATTATGCTTTGGAAAAAATTAGCCGCAAATTGTGCTATTAACTGTATCACATCTCTTCATAATATACCAAATGGAGAGTTAGACCAATTGAAATATCAAAAAATTATTGAGGAAATCATACAAGAAGTCTCTGCAGTGGCAATAGCTGAAAATATAGAATTATCAGATGCACTGAACTTTGAGAAGCTTAATGATTTTGTGTATGATGTAATTCGCCGCACGTCCAAAAATAAGTCTTCAATGCTACAGGATATTTTGGCAAAACGGAAAGAAACAGAAATCAATTATCTGAATGGTTATATTGTTCATTTAGCACAGCAACATGGAATGCCAGCACCGCAAAATAAAAAAATGTGTTCAAAAATTTTTGATTTATGTGCTTCGAATAAATAGGCATCAGATGAGAACAAAATTTGGATTTTCCAATGGAATATTTTTACTGGGTTTGATTGTAATACGGCGAGGAAATACTCAATCTGTCAACATTTTGGTTTTAATGTGGATGCAGCCATATCTACTTTATGTTGATGCACTTTATTTTTTTCTGTGTATTTAAATATGTTTTGCTATTCGGGTTCCTCTTTACTTTATGCTTTGTTGTGATAATGTGGAAGTACAATTGAATGCCTTCTCAGATCGATCACCACGTTGAGAGAGATTTTTCTGTCTTGTAATCAATGTTCTGAGTGTCTTGCAATAATTTTTTTGATGGCGGACATAGTCTTAGATTCAAAAGTAATGTCTTGATCAAATCTTAGCTGAATTGAGAGTGATCCCATCAGGTATTATCTTTTGAAGATTTCTTATCGTGTATCTATTAAAAATACATGTGCATAACGATTCTTCTCGTTAGATTAGACTCTTTCGTGGAGAATGCGAAACGTACATTCCTTTTATAGATTTGAACAACTTTCATTACTTTGAAACGTGCATGCAAGATTGCTAGAGATCTTGGCTTGCTAATTTTTATTGATATCCCAATAAGCATTACGTGTATTTTATTCGCATAATTATAAA
>Ga0209092_10001549_pt1 | contig 22263 bp, 17 predicted proteins | sample FraStrMetagenome_FD_187446 | JGI IMG/M metagenome (GOLD analysis project Ga0209092, IMG submission 187446) | Marine eukaryotic phytoplankton communities from Arctic Ocean - Fram Strait ARC3M Metagenome (SPAdes) (version 2) | ecosystem: Environmental > Aquatic > Marine > Oceanic | place: Fram... | reverse complement strand
AGTAAGCGACGTTAATACTACAATGCCTAGCACAAGGTAGTAGTGTTAAAAGACTCCTAATGATGTTTGCACTTGTGCTTACTTTGTTTTTCATAGCAATCGAGTCTAGGAAAAAAGAGCCTTATGCTCCCATGATTTTTCTTGTGCACTCTTACTAAGTAAGCACACACTTGCTTCGTTGTTTTAGGGTCTGTCTTTCTTTAGTAAAAAAAACGGATTAATCACACTTGCTACTAGCAAAGGAACTTGAAACAAAACTAGAAGCAAAACACTTTGCAGTGCGTTGTAATTTGCAGTTGAGTGCGAGGCACGAAAAAGCATGGTGAAAATGTTGCTTTTGTTTGTTAGCAACAGAAGTGTCTTTAATTAAGTGAGTGAAAATCAAGCTTTGTAGGACACAGTTAAGTCTCTAGCTCGTCTTTATGATTGTGACCCTCATTGTGCAACACTCATGATCATGAAGAACGACCTGTGTTGTGATTGAAACAAAATAGCACAGAGAACTACGCAATTTGAGCGCGTCAAAATAGAAAGTGCCATTTCAATCAACTTTTCATCCTGTAGTGACTTTTTAGAAGCTTCGGAAGAATTCATTTGCATTAAACATGCTTTATGAGACTCTTCTAGATAGATCATTTGCAAGTGAAGGTAGTTTTAGCCTAGCTCCTGCTACTTCCTAAGTAACAATTGCACTTTTTTTATGTTGACATGAGTCATTTCGTTTTTTAATGTTAAAATTAGCATTATTTTCACTTTTTCTACGTTGGCAAGAATTATTTTACATTGTTCAATGTTGAAAGTGTTTTAGAAAAGATCAAACTTAGAGGGGGCGTTGATTTCATTTTAGACATTCTAGAATGATCAAAGAGCAGAACTCATCATTTTGTGGTTACAGTGAATAGATTTCTGCATTAATTTACAAAAGTTCACTAGTCTGTCATCTGCAGAAAAATAAACTATTTTCTTACCTATGTCATTTCTGCAACTATAGTTGTAAAATGAATGTGCTCAATAATTGATGTGGAGATTGAAAAATCTAGTAAGACCATCTATTTTGCATGAGAATCAAAATTAATTCATTCAAAAAATAGATTATGATTAGTCAATTTTTTCAATAGAAGCTTTAAACACTAGCTAACACTACCATTCTAAAATTGCAATGGAAGATGATTTTTACGTTTACTGAACTTCTTATTTTATAGCATGGTTTCATATGATTGAATGATTATAATTATGTAACCTACTAAATAATTCTAATAGCTACAATCATAAAATAACATGTTAATGCAGCTTCATAATAAAATAGATAGGCTAAAATGAAAAGAGTTGATTTAAGTTGCATGCAATGTTTCTATAATTTATTATAATAACAATATTTGTTTGTAGACATGATCTAGAATCATTAGTTGAGTAACAAAAATTCAATTAAATTGCACATGCTAAAATCACATGACATCTAATTTGTACAAAATATTGAAAATCTATTAAATACAACTTAAATATTTAGTAGCACCTCAACATAGTTAAATTAATTACAAAGATAAAAGAAAGAAAGTAATTAGTCAAAAGATAGTTTGATGATTGAAATGAATACTGCATAGAGTGCATTAGTGCATTAGTAGTTGCATTATTCTTAACATTTTACCAATATTTTGAAATAGAATCGATTGTGCACTATACTCAGATAGCAATGACATATTTTCAGTGTGGATTAAATTAGCTTATATAGTTTTTATAGTTTTAGTATTTTCATTAATATCATTTTGATTATTACATTATTTACACTTAGCTATAAGATTTGTGATTGATGTATTTGTGTGTGTTAATTATGTTATTGAATATTATTCCAAATTTTATTTCTCTATAACTAGCTAATATTTCTGCATGAATTTGAAATTCATATGCTTAACGTAGTGAAATAATCATTGATGAACATTTATAAAATAGGAGGAAGATATTCCGCATGGTAATTAATTGACGATTTTTTTTATTTTCAATCAGTGCATTAACTTCATTTGCCTACTTTTAGCCTAATATTCAAAATTAAAAGCCTTGTGAAGCAGTAGCACACAAAAATATCTAAAACATGATACTACATACATATTAATAATAGAAAGAGCACAATCGACGTAGACATAAGCACACATCATTGACATTCTTTGCTTGGCGCTTTTGCATGCATGTTTTACTATTTTTGATGCTTTAAAGATGAGTAAAACTGGAACATGATGAGAAACATCAGCAATAAGGAAAAATATGCAACGCACGAAATGCATGCAACACAACACATATAAGTAGATTAAGTATATGGTGATTATGTTATGCATTGTCTATAATTAGAATAATGTTAGAGTTTAGGTCTTAGTTCATGATGACATAATAATACAAGTTTTTGGGTGAAGGAGGTGAGACAGTAATACTATTAGATAGTGTCTTATCGTTAATTTATTTTTTCACTTGTCAATAGAAGACTGAAAGAAGGTTTAGATGTGCGATGTTAGCTAAAGAAAGACATAGTAGAGGTAGTACCATTTAATACCTTGAATAATGTTCAAGGATCTAGAGTAGGATCAGCGATTTCATGCTGTTATAACAGCACAACTCGTACACAAAGGAGAAAAACGTGTCACACTATAAAATGACATTAGTAATAATAAGCACGCATAATAAGGTTACAGGAATAAAAAAAGAGATTTGAACTATAATGTAATAAGTAAATAGAAATATTTAATAAGATTGTTACTTCAAAGAAGCGGTTATGCAATTCAGGAAAATAAATAGGGATTAAATTCAATCAAATGGTATGATAAATCTGTATCTTACTTTTAGAATGTCTTTTGACTTAAGCTTTGTAAAGTAGAAGAAAAAAGATTAAATAGAAACGATGTAGTTTGGGATAATATTCCTTAATATGTAGATTACATAATTTCAGCAAGTGATTGTGAAAATTTTGAATAGACAAGTATGATGTTTGTTTAGATTCCTACAAACCTGTCACATGTAAAATTTCATACTCTTTAATATAATAATTTTACTGACTGCACAAATAATCCCAAAAATATTTGAGACAATCATCTTTCGTGCAATTAATACTGAAATAATCCTATCAAAGATAAAACTAACTTCATACATTTTTCTAAATAATAATATTTAGTCAAAATTTTAGATTAAGTTATAAGATTTTTTTTCACTCATTTATTATTATAAAATAAAAAAAGAAAAGACACTATGCACAACACATTGCATGCTATGAGTAAATATCATATTATTTTAAAACGATTGTGTAAGTTTACATTGTTTGCATAGTAAAAAATAATAATGAAACGATAGAGGATGTTTCTAGAAATAAAATGATAATAGTTTTTGATTTTATATTAATTATATTATATGAAGCATATTTAAAATATGGAATAGCTACACATTTACTAATTAACGCGTTAATGATAGAAGATAATTTATGGGCACATAAAGTGCATTTGAGTATAAGTGCAGTCTAGAAAGTTGTAAACATTTGTAATGATAATCTACTGGCGCTATTCAAAGTTGTAAATAGAGACTATAGTAAGTTAAAAAATATTTAAAGGAATATTAAACTATTAAGACATTATAGATTTTATGCAAAAATATTTATGCATATTATCATAGATCAGCACTTTTTCTATACTCTGCTTGCCAATAATATTTTTCAAACCTTTGTTAGTCAAGTATAGTACTATCAATTTATCTCTTTTTGGAATAATAATATTTTCAAAAAAGAAGTAAATAATATGCTCAGCTACATTAGTGAACTTTGTATAGATCCTAAACTTACCAAAAAAAATAGTTGAGATTATCTGTATCCATCAGTTTGATTGTTGAACTACTTTCCCTTATTACCATATAAGTATTTAAGGCATTGAAATCAATAATTTTGTTGAGTGCCCCCCCCCCTTTCCCCTTGCACTTTTCTTTTTTCAAATAACCGTTAATTTGCTGTTATTTCGAACGTTATGAAATTTATCCCCCATTCCATTCCCCCTTGGTAAATAATATTTCACCTATGCAGAAAAGTTCCCTTATGTCGTTGTAATTTTTTTTTGCCTATAGTACCAACTTACGTTGCACGTGTTTAATTTTCCAAAGCCATTTATCAATGTTTAGTGCTTAAATACATTAATGTTACATTTTACAGGTGACTAAAATAAAATAGAAAAGCATGCGACAGCAACAAGTAAGTTTAGCAACAGCAACCAAAATTTTGATCGCAAAATTCACAAGATCATATTTCATGTTCATAATCATTTCTGATGCATCAATTTGTCGTTCAACTCCTTTAAAATTAAGATCAATGATTGGAATCACAAATTAAAAAAGGTAAATATTTTAAAACCGGCACATTGATTGTCGCTATGCATAAACTTATTTTTAAATTTTTCATAGCAACAGGAAGAACAGCGCAACATTGCTTCTATTAACAACACATCTGAAGACGTTGATGTCTATCAACATAGTGAACTCAAGCATCAATAATGACCATTACAGTCAAGCAGGCATGGTATTCATCAACGCCCATGTCGAAAATAATAGCACCATGTGTAGGGAACACATAGTGCCTGCAGGCGATGACACGTTTGCTACTATTTTTCGTAGGTTACAAGATGAGAATCCACACACACTGAAGGATAGGGTGTTGAATCAAGTATTCATAGTTTCCGATCCGAATCTACCGGTATCAAAAGTGAATGGAGATTTGGAAATAAGTTATTTTAGGTCATGTTGGAAGAATGTGCATGCTTTAGCCTGTTTCGAAGTGCGCATTCACACGGAAACATCAAAGCAAAAGATTTCATCCCATGAGGTTATATTTAATGCAGTCACACTACCACCAACATTAGTGCGGCCTAGCACTGGGAATAATTACTTCACGGTCTGCAAAGAGAAGATGTTAACCAAGTTAGATCATAAAAATAATAGTGCCTTTGTGCAAGAAGATCTAAATATCATGCAACAATTTTTACATCATATGAGTAGATTCTTATTTTTACTCGACGGTCATAAAGCAATGCTAAGAAGAAAGGGTTGGACCACAAAGCCATGCTGGGATGACTGATGATGTGCCTATGCCTAGCCTACAACACGTTCGCCTGCAATTTAAGCCTAGCTATTCTAGGCACGAGGTTTCTAAATATTTCTACAGGAGATTTAATGTGGTAAAAAAGACACAAAGAAAGGCACTGCAATGTCATAATCCAGACATGCACTATGCAAATTCAAACCCAAAAAATTTTAGAACAGTAATAGTTAATGAGTTTTCATCAGATGACACATTAATTGCCTCTGTAGATGATGAATGTCATGTTAAGTTTGGAGATCCAAAGAAACCCTTGGCCCTAGCACAAAAATCAAAACCCCAGTGGGTTTCAAGAATCTATGTGAACACGAGGGTGCAAACTCCCTTTCGCATAAAAAAACTTCTCTCGAGGGTGTCCATTTTTTCTTCATGTGTTCCTCATTCGTAATTTATCATATTTTCATTATCAATGTTGGGTGTTGAGCTCACAAATTGAATCAGTTTGAAAATGCGTGTTGTTTCTATAAATTAAACAAACGTCATACATTTTATTTTAACACACAAACACATAATGAGTCAATCAAAAGCAACATCATCATCAGGTTTGATAGCCCCTACTTCCCCTAAAACTTCAGTTGTTTCCAAATGAAATTCGGGAGGAGAATCCTCTTCAATAACTAAATCAATCATGCCATTGATCATGTCATATCATGAATGTCAGCAGATCCAGAGTCTTTTCTGGATTAATAAAATATTTAGAAGAGACGAATTCAGCATCATTCGATGTTTCACAATCCTTAGGATCGTATGTTTTGGGCATAGTAATTTTCGAAACCACTCCTTGAGGTTTAATTAATTTGTCGGATTCAGATTTAGTAAAAGTCATTAACACTCCTGTGCGGGAAAAACATTCTATGATCATTCTGTCATTCCACGACGCTTCATCATTGGCATCAGTTACCAAATGATTAATTAACGCTCACCTTTCGCTAGCAGTCATTTTCCATTCCCATTTTTCCATATTTTCATCCTTCATGAGCCATTCGTCCAAATCCCTACCCACACCACATTTCAGTGGCCTACGATTACCAGCGTCTATCATTTGAGTTGAATCTATTGTTTCTTTCGGTTATCAAAAATGTAATACATGAACTTATTTGTGAGTGCATTATTCTTTCATAGCACAATCTGCAGCTGAATTTCCCAATGTCATCGACACCCACATGTCACTAAACCTATCCTTCTTGACTTGCACGATTTTTAGCTATTTCTGTCACAGCCGCAGCATCCACCCATGCGTTTTTTTCTGAAAAATCATAGGAACTCTTGGGTCCTACGCTACAATTTCATGTTTCTTGCGTCGTCCATTTGGGACACCTTTGCATGCCATCGCAGCATATCATAGCCTCTTGTCGCCTTCGCCTTCATTATCAATCATTTGCATAGTGAATTGCCTCTAGCACAAGGATTCATTAGGACAATTTATGTAAATTTCTTTTTCCTCAGACAAAGTGCAAGTGCAATCCGTTGTTGCTGCGAATGTCAGGGGAGCCTAATCTTAGTTTGAATCTCGCTTCAGGAGGAAAACGGCCACAGCCTGTGATAAAATGCGAACAATTCACACGTAAAAATGTAAGTTAATTATTTTGAATTAGAAAGTTAATTATTTTGAATTTGCAAGTTTTTTTTTGTTATTTTCGGACTATTTTTTTTTGCTAATTTCGGATAATTTCGGACTATTTTTTATAATTTCGAACTATTTTGGATAATTTTGGGACTATTTTGGGACTAATTTCGGACTATTTCGGACTATTTTTTTATAATTTCGGACTAGTTTCGGACTTTTTCGGACTATTTTCAGACTATTTTCGGACTAGTTTCGGACTAGTTTCGGAGTGCGGTGAATCTTATGTAAGGTAATTCTTATGCAAGGTACTTCTTATGCAAGGTAATTCTTATGCAAGGTAATTCTTATGCAAGGTAATTTATTTGCGTGTTTTTTGCTTCGGTACCAGTTCTAGGCACGGCCTACTGGAAGGCGCGCAGTCCTTTTCATTACCATGAAATACTGAGATAATGTGTGTCATCTGCGTTTGCAAGATGATTTTTGATTTATGTATAGATTTATCCTTACGCATTACCATACGGAACGATGTAAAATGTCATAAAACACATATGAATATAAAGCAAACGTATGAGACATGCAAAAGGAAACCTATGCTATCTGCGCCCTGTAGCAATTCTTTGATTAAGGTATGGTGAGTAAGGCACAGAGCCAAATGAAGAATTTCTAATCATAATATTAAAACCGCGAATAGGTTAGAAATTCGGGTTCCAAATTTAATATTTTTTCTTGGTTTGGGTTAGGCATGATACTTAAACGAGACATACTCTTCCATGTTGAGGTAATCAATGTTCTGAGGAAGCTGTTGCGAGCTATGTAGATGTGTGCCTTATTAAGTTTAATCTTAGTACTGTTATCATTGCTGCATCGCAGGCAGAGGATGACAAAAGCATTGGTTGCTGATCATAGTTATTGCATGCTCGTTGTTGTGTTGACGGAAGGGGATAGAATTGCCTGTTGTTGACCCTACTATGCTTCTACTGTTCTTTATGGAGAATATTTTTATTCGTGTGTGTTAAGACATAAGTTCTACTCACTCACTAAGAATGAAGCTGATAGTTGTTGCACTAGACACTACTTGTGCCATGTGCAAGTGTTGTGCGTTGATAATAAAAAGCATATTATCTATTGCTTATGAATATCTTATTACTTCTGACATGTGCACATAGCATGCATAACACTAGTAACAAAAATTAATCGAATTGAAAATAGAAAGTGTTGCTGATATGAATCTGGTAGGTAGCGAAAACTCTAAGACAAGGCGATGAGGTTATGATTGAAGGCACTAGAGGTAGGCTAGATGACTGTCTTATGTTATAGAATGACTTAACGGTGAAGTTACGGAATTGAGGCCAGACCCATGATGAACTTAAACTATTGAAGGAGTGTTCACCGATTCCAGAACGAAGCAGTCGTCGTTAGAAGATAAGATATGATTTAACTGATACATAGAGAAGCTGCTACAACTAAGCTACTGGATGATGGTCAACTTTATATCAAGGAACTAACGCTACTGATGAGACTTGAAAGAAGCCTGATTACTTTTGTTTGTTGTAGCATTTTGTAGTTCAGACACTTCAGAAGTAATGTCAGGACGGTAACGTGTAGCAGAGTTAAGGGCATGGCTATTCAAATAAGAAGGAGATACTCTATCCTGAGTGAGAGCATAAAACTCGTACAGAAATGTACGAAGCAGATCCGAAGACATTGACTCGACTTTCTCTCTATGAACTTCTAGCGTAGATGGGAGTTCAGAATGTGTCTCTAAAATATTGACTACATTGCACTTTAAAGAGTCATAATCCTCTGCTCTAATCATCGCAGTAGTACATTCATGACAGATTGTACAGAATTCTATCCACATTTCATGCAAAGATAAAATGCACTTAATGCTAAACTTGCCTAGCCAAGCATCTGTTCTGTGTTCCTGATAGATCCAACCACTGAATGATTTAGAGAAAATCCCATGCCAAAGATTTCTTCTACCGAATTTCTGAATATCTAAGTTGATCTGCGTAGGCAGATAAGACACAGGGGTAAACTCCTTTTGCAGCATGGATTCAATAAGCAAAAGTGGGATGAGATCAGCATAAGTCAACATAAGAACATCTTGTTGCAATTAAACAAAAAAAATCGTTTGAAGTCCACAAATAGGTCGTGGGTGCAGTCTAAAACATGCAGAGTATCTAACTCAGGTTCTATCAAAAAGCATCTACAGATAGGCGAGGAACATAGATTTTTACGGTGAAGTTGATGTACAGTACCAGCAAAATTAAGTAAACTTTTGCTAAGCCAAACATGCAGATGTTTCGGAACTCCCTTAATAATAGAGGATCTAGGCATCCAATCAATGGTTCCAACGTCATTGATCTTTAGATTCCTTGTTAAGTAGTGTTCACATTTCAGCAAATGAGCATGCATCCTAATATCTTTAGCATAGTTTAAAATCAGATAATTAATAGTTCTCATCACATAAGGAGAAGATAAATCCAAAGGAAATGGAATGTTTGCATCTTCTGAAACCTTTAATATTAGCTCTTTGGCCCTGACATCACATTTGACATTTAGTTGTTCAAAAAAGGACAGATCATCAAATAACTTAAGATTGTCTTGATGAGCGTCTACCTTAATAAACTCTACCGACTTGAATCTTTTGGATTTAAGGTGTAAAAATTCACGAATAATAGAATTTAATTTGTTAGACATCGTGATGACTACCGCTTGTCTTTCTAATCGACGTATCACACCTAAACAATCAGTAGCAACACTAATGTCTAACATAGTAGCATCATTAAACTATGAAAGATAATAGTCAATGCTTTGAAGAGAGGCTAAAACAATGCACAATTCTGCTGCATAAGAAGATCTATAGTCTGCTGAAGAGTACGTGATGAAGTCTCCCGATCATATACTGATGCTATCTGCTATTGCATACCACGATGCTGAAATATGCCATGGTCTGTGTGGAAAAAAGGAACCATCTACTACTACAGAACACCATGTAGTGGTTAGATATTGTCTAACACGGTCAGGCACTACTTTCCAACGCACATGTTTGCTACACCATATTTCAAAAGTACTTAAATTTGGTCTTGGACTTGATGCATGTAGAGTGGTACGACTAAAGCTAGACCAGATGCAATTGGCACTCTTTGCGTCAACCCATGTTTTGGCAGCGGGGATGAAATCTTGTGGTGAAGGGCATATATCCGAAACATTGATGCAGAGTACAGAGTAGTCAGCATTCACCCATGCATTACTCTCAAAATGAGAGTGACCTTTACTGGTACATCTACGAGATTGGCGTAAAGAACTGTCACAAGTACTGATGTCAGAGATTGCACTCTTCCAAACTGAAATGCATTCTGCATTAATTCTATTGTTCAGGGTCTTATTTGTTCGAATGTTTCTAATGCAAACAATTCACTACTATTTTCTCAACCTATAATTCCAAGCACACATGTTTAAAAATAAATTTAGCGCTATGCAAATCTACGCAGAGAACCATGATGGTGCAAGCTCGCTAAAACATGAAGTAACATGCTAAAACACATAAGACGGCTAGCATGTTTATGTTCTGAGCGCTTCTCTCTAAGTAAACGGCCCGTGTTCCGTGCTCAGACCTGCATGTTTCCTGATAATTAGCAATGTTAGAGCTCAAAGATAAAATTATCCACTGTTCAAACAACATGTGTTTGTGTTTGAAACTTGTTAGCGTTACTATTTGCTATTATTGAATGTTTTTTGTTATGTTCCTTGGCTTCTTGTTAAGAATTATGCATCTGTTATAAAGATACGCCTTTCTATTTCAATTAGTCAAATCACCAAAGTAAATCGTTGCATGATTTGTGCTATAGATTTAGAGGTTTAATAGAAAATGGGTTATTTTATGTGGAATGAACAGCGCTAAAATTGTCTGTGCATATTCATGTGTCGATACTAATTTAGTAATTCTAGTAGTCTATGGACATATTTAAATTCAATCTTCCTTTACGATCAATATAAAGTGCAATAAAATATCAGTATTTCATGGTAATGAAAAGGACTGCGCGCCTTTCAGTAGGCTGTGCCTAGAACTGGCGCAGAAGCAAAAAAAACAGGCAAATAAATTACCTTATGCAAGAATTATCTTGCATAAGAACTACCTTGCATAAGAATTACATTATTTTTTTCATCCATCACTGGATTCTCGAATTTATGGAAGTCATTTTCTGATGGGATATCTGTTTATACGACATTTTTAGATTTGAAACAATCATAGAAATGAGCAAACCTGATAAGGGACGCTGTACTACCAAGGCCGTTGAGGAAGACCGTTTTATCTTTTGATTTGGATTATTTCTTTTTCAATGATTTATTAATACTAATAATGTGATGAAACAGAATCAAATCAATTGATATTTCATCTACGATTAAAGCTGCCATACTGTTTTGTTCTTGAATAGTCCTTGCACAGTTCTCTGGTTTTGGTGCATCTAAAATATTTATCATTTATAGGGCTGCAACGTTATCTTCGAAACGTTCAGGCGCTGAGTACAGTCTGACCAATTACTAAAATAAATGTTTATGTGTTTTTAATTCTATGTATAGAATAAGACTTAAAATAATACTATATCACTATGGCGATTCTGGTGCTGAAACTTGTGTAATACTCTATCGCTACCACGTTGCTGGTACAAAACTTGAATAAGACTGTATCACTACGGCGATACAGGTGCTATGTCTAAACTATGAAACCAAAAGGGGCAAGTAATCGATTCAGATGCTTGATCTGATTTTCCTTTTACTGTGGTAATATCAAAATTTCCAAAAAAATGAGATCAAACAGGAAATTTCGAACGAATTCCAAATCTATATTTAGAAATTTTTGAAAAATCAAAAATTTCCCGCCAAAATTCTAAAATCTCGACAAATAAAAACTAGGTTTCCCGCCAAGACATCTAAACCATTTGTGGCGACTTTGAATTTTCTTAATTAGAAAAATAATTGATTCTAAATTAGAAACTTATTTGCTTACAATGAAGTAAAAGATTTGCTTTATAAAAATTAATTCATGAACTCCTAAAGAAGCACCTTAGTTGGTTTTAAAGAATTGACTTAATGTCTTCTAAAGAAGTAACCTTTTTGTATTTAAAGAATCGATTTTTTTATTCTCAAATACATAACTTAGTCGCACGAAACAACATAACTCAGGAACTTCTAAATGATCAACTTTACAACTTCAAAATAAGCGTTCCTTCTAACCAAGCAACTCAGTTTCTTAAAAAGAAACAAATTAATTGCTTCTTAAAAAAACGTGTTTGATTCAAAAAACTTAATCTACTGAATTTTTGAAAAATAACAGGAACAGAGTTTCTTCTAAAGAAGTGACTTAGTTGGTACTACAATGAAACTTAGATGCTTGCAAAGAAGTGGATTAGTTGTTGATAGCAAAGTTACTTAGTTCAATTTAATGAAGGCACCTAATAACTACTAAATAATTAGATTAGTCACTTCTTAAGTAGCAATTTACTTTCTTTTTTAATAGTAATCTAGATGCTCACATGAAATGCTTGGATTTAACAATAAGAATGATAAATAATTATTGTTGCAATGGATTATTTCATTCTTGCAGTTTAAATAATTATTGATCCCAATGCAATTCTATGAAAAATGAAATAGTGTTAAATGGTTAAGACATCTCATGTCAAAGTCCTGCATTGATTAACAATTTATCATGCAGAAAAATGAAAACAACAATGAATTGTGAAACTATTGTGAGCTAATAGCTGAAACAAAAGTAGCATGTGATTATAAATTAGCAAGTGAATTATGGAGTTATAACTGTGCGTGTATAAAATGCTGTGATAACAATTGACTGATTTTTAGGTAAAGTAATTATTATTACATGAAATAAACGATCCAAACAACATAAAAATGAAGAATAATTATGATGTAAGAAATATTTAACTGTGTATTTAAAAAAATAGCAATAAATATTTCAAAAATATCAATTATTATTGAATTTAAACATGATGATTAACATGCTGTTCTTTCAAATCCTGATAACAACAAAACTATTGATCATAAAAACACTGAAGGCAATGACAAAGAATCAATCTAGATTAGGTCCATTTATAAAGCAGCAGTTGAGGTTTTAAAATCAAAGATCCAAACGTAATCAAACCATCTTGAAGGTGATCCTGGTGCAGTGATTCGTTTAAATTTTATTTTCTACGTTAACAAAGCTATGCAATTTGGTTGTGTTTTGAGACGAACATTTATTTATGCTGATAAAATCTTGATTATTTCTTCACGCATTTCATCAAACATATCCTTTGATATTTTGACCATTCCCATATATTTTTCTATTAAATCCACAAAATCCTTGTGCATGGTATCATCCGCATTTACGCCTTTTATTTTGTTCGAGTTTTCAACGTTAACTAGTAAAAATTTAGACTAAGTGAAATGTTGCTGAGTTTAGAACTGATCGGATTTATGTCCACTATATATTTAAACGGTTACAAAGAAAAATTATCTGAAAACTGTGATGTAGAAGTGCTAAGTTGAAGATGTCTAGTTTTTTTAACCATAAATGATTTCATTAAATGAATGTTAAAGAAGAAATTAAATTAAACAATTACTCATTTATTATTGGAGATGAAGTTAAACATAATTTGTGCTTTTTTGTTAAGTTCATGCTACGAGTGATTATTTCCGTGCATTCTTTATTTTCGTGCATATTTTGAGAGCACGACAAAAGTTAATCTGGATGATATTTTTTCATTGTAGGTAGCTCGTCATGCGCGCGGCACACTTGACGACATGCATAATTTTCACGATAATAATAGCTATAATCACATATAAATAAATCAGTTAAAATATTATCAAATATTAAAATATTCACAGTAAATTTTCGTATGTGACAATGTCTTGGTTTGGGGTCAGTAATATCTGCAAATAACAGGAGGTGCCTTAGACGCACTCAAGGAATTTCCCCTAAGTAATTTTCCGTTACCCCCTCCGTAACATTTATAACCCCTTTTGTGTTTTATCAATAAACAGAAACGGAAGCAGCAAAATAAAAGCATTAATTGAAGATGAATTAAATTTAGATTTTAGGGAAAGGCTAGTTATTAGTGTTAATTTACGACAAGTTTTAGATTTGGTACATTTGGAACGTGATACTAACGCTGTAAAGAATGTTGGTACTACATAGAAGAACACTGCTAGTACTATTTCTACACTCAAATGCTAAACAAATGTGTTGTGTGTTTTTTAATTTTTATACATATTATGCATGTAGTGCATGTTGTAAAATGAATGAAAGATCTGTAGGTCTAACATGTTACTATTGTTAAGTTTAGTTCTTAAAAAATAAGTACGTGCTTTAAAAATGAACGTAAGATGAATTATTATTAAATAATATTAATGCATGTATTATTAGAATCATATGTGGTTATTTTTTCCATTAAAAAAAATTCTTGCAGTTTTGAATATTTTTGGTTTGTTCTAATCTATTATTTCGTCTTCTGTGCAAATGTGTGTTTTAGATAATGATTTCACCACTTTTTTAATCAATGATTTCATAGATTGCTTAACTGACACAAGGTTTCAAAATGTTCTATTAATGTGCCAAACATGTTTTCTACAAAACTATCACCCTAGTCAATAATTTCATACGTTGAGTTAATAACACAAGAGTTTTAAATTTTCTACCGACGAGCCAAACTTAAGGCTAAACTCAATAAAAAAATCTTTCATCCGAAACACTAATAAAGCTTACAAACTCGATAGAGTTTTTTTAAAATACTGATGTTTTTTTTGCCATTTTTTTTGGAAATCCCGTGAAAATAAAATATAACTAAATATAGTAATTATTGTTTATCATTTTGGTTTAAAGAATAATTGAGATAAAGTATCAATTTACGATATTGAAATTATATTGCTTATTGAGAATGTAAATGAAGGCCAGTGCGCGTGCGTGTGGGCACTCGTGGTACAAAAATGTTTTTTTTCTATTTTGGTCTCTAACAAGAAAATCGATCTTTCCAAAATATGCACATAAACTAAATAAAGTCCGATATTGAGTAATTCTTTGAAGAATAAGAGATAAAACGAGGTACGTTGCATGTGCACATGCATGGTGTAAACTAAGATCAAACAGCATGTGTCAGCAGAAAACAAAGCTGAAGTTACCTACTATGATTTATTTGCTATATTTCTCAGTTTCATATCATTGTTATTTTTTTCTTACTTGTAATTATCTTTGAATGCGTTATTTTTTAACACCAGAAATAATGTCGTGTTGTAGTTTCAAAGAAAATTATGTCATGTTATTTCATTTCAAATCTTAAATATGCAGCATATTTTAAATAACAATTTATTTCATCTTCCTTGAAGATTCTAATTTTTTACAAAAAGTTTAAGCTTAGCAACAATCAAACATTGCAGACTAATTAAAATTGATTCAAACAATGAGTCACTCATCATTTTCAAAGAGCACCATTTGTTAATGCTATTGAAACACGCACGAACTGATGCTTCATAACATTTGGAATTTTTCATCGATTACTTGAACTTATGAAAAGATTTAGGAGGCATCACTTATGTTCATACGAAGCAACAACACATCGATGCGAGGCATGGATACTAGAACTGTTTCATCATTGTCACAATCAATGAAATGTGCTCATTAGTTCACTCGTGTTCCCAGAGATATCCACTACTGCCGATGGAAATAGCGCAGCTATAGAAAATTATTTAACATCATGCATTAGAAGTAATCCTTTTGAAAAAATCAAAGCTTTTCAAAAAAGACAATTCATGTGCTATTGCATAGCACCAAATCACGCGCAATCATAAGAGCACTACATCATCTTCATTATCTTCTACATGTGGATCTTATGGTTAATGATACATATCTTTCATCTTTGCGTGCTTCTCTATCGCTCTAATGACGTTGCATTTATTCGAAAATGGAAAATTTCCGAGACTGATGTGTTAACCGTGCTTGTGATGCTGATACTGATCCTAATCATGACATAATTTAGTTATCGCCATCGATTATTGATCATCTCATCCTGACAGTAGAAAGATGGCAATGGATCCAGAAAAAATGGAGGAACTAGGATGTGAAGTTATGTTAATAGAGAATAATGCTACTGCATGTTAGGTTCTTTTGGATGTCTCACATGCTACTCATCACGTGTTGTAGTGCTAACACTAATCGCTGTACCATTCTTGGGGTAGCTAATTTTTGACTTGTTTAATTTTATATTTCCGATGCTAACAGAAGTGCGCTTCGATTGTGGCAGGTTTGCATGGGAGTTGGCAGTCCTTATTGGTCCCTTTCTTAGGGACCTAATCTATGCTGGACATGTCTCGCATCCTCGTTGCTCATGACAAATAGTGCCATGCGCATCAATGTGCTGAAGAAACCCTAATGACCCTTAATATTTTAAATTCAAATGTATATTACCATGCTGCGCAACCAAACTGCTTCCAGCTACTCTCCTTTTTCGCGGGTTGGTTGCGCCGCATAGGCATGCTCATTTGAATTTAAAACATAAAGACTTCATAGGGTTTTATCAACACTAATTTCGGTATTTTGCATAGAGACGAGCTACAGACTCAATGTGGGCTGTTGACTTATTAGCGTGTTAAGTTACGTATTTTTGTGTGTGGATTTAGTATGTCCTCTAAGTTTGTACGACCAAATTTTGAATCGAAAGCAAAAGATTGGATTGGAACCACTGACCTCATTGGATTCAAGGCCGACACGTCTCTGCCAGCTACCGCCGACGAATGTAAAGACCAAATTTTAAAATACCAATACCCTATTTTTATTTATTATTTGTCATAAATAACAAGGATTCCAGAGATGTCCAGCATGGAGTAGGTCCTGGTTATAGGTGGGTGTAAATTGCCACTTTTCACTTTGAAGTTTAACGCGTACCGCTGTAGACATATTCAACGTGATATCATATCCACTTATTATCCTAACCCTAACCCTAACCATAAAAAGGGTATTAAATGTGGGCCCCGAAACCCTAACCTTAATCCCTTGGCTGCAATCCGCCGAAAAAGATGGCGGATTGCGGCCTAGGGATTAGGGTTAGGGTTTCTAGGTTAAGCTTCACCCTAACTGCAGCTTCAAACTGAAAAGTGGCAATTTACACCCACTACAAAACGTTATATTACTTAAGGAATGAGTCATTTATCAGTCATTTTACACATAACCGTAATTTAGGATCACATTATGCTCAGGTCGAACGGTTAAATTACCTAAGGAAACAGAATCATTTTTAAATAATCTTCTCTTATTCTGCACATATTCACGAAATATAGAAAGGCGTTAATACGTATTAATTTTTGTAATTGTCTTAGCCATATTATTACTAATGTTAGCAGTTTGTTACGGCTGCCGCAATTTGCAGTGATAAAACCCTAATCAGCCTTAATATTTTAAATTCGAATATTAAGACTTCATTGGGTTTTATCACTACACATTGCGGTAATTTATATAGATCCGAACTACTGACTGAATGTGTGCTGTTGGCTTAGTGATGTATGAAGTTGCGTACATTTTTGTGTTGATTTGGTATTTCATCTAAAGTTAAACGATAGTACTACGCATGTCAAATATTGATACTGGTATCAATTAAAAAAACTACGGAAGACGCCCGTGGAAAAATGTTTCGTGTTTGATATTTGATAATTTTTTTGGTATCAAATAGACTCGTTTTGAAATTTCTACGGTATCAATTAGAAACAAAAAGAATTTATTTCATTTTCTTCGAACAGAGAAGATATTTTTACTCACATTTTGAATTTCCGATGCTTTCCACGTCGTTTTAAGATTGCATAAAAACATAAATATAAAATTAATTTAAAACACTAAACGATTATTAATCACATCAGCTCCTATTCTCCTACAATCAACCAACAAAGCGCTTTATAATTTCCACACATGCGCCTAAATATTCAATCTGAATGAAATTATTTTCAGGAAAAAGCTTCATTGCTAGGATTGATAACAAATGGCAGTAGATCACAAGTTTCGATGTGTAGATCTAAAGTTTCTCCAAAGTTGATGTTGCTATCGTATCCTTCATCGAAAACCAATGAAAAACTTTCACAACCTGTATTTTGTGAAATGCTGCTCAGCAGAACAAGGAATTCTTGCATTGTTGATTCAAAAAATAGCACACAAATCTGTGCTTTTTGTCCTCCAATGTTGCGCAACCTTTTGGTTTTCTTTTGTTCAAATAAGTGCAAACGTCATTGCTCCAATGAAACAATTTTTGAACAATAAATGTGTTGAGATCTTTGAATATAATAGCCGATGTGAAAACCAAGTCTTCGAAATGTCCTTTCTTCATAGAGAAATTCGAACTGCATTCCATTGCTGGATAAGAGGAATAGAACACAGTTTTTTTCTGATGTTTAGTACAAACTTTTAAGTACCCATTTATTCTACCACATTGAGACCCCTTCGCGTCTTTTTTCCAATTTAGTAGAAGCTAATCCAGATCGCATAAATTTACCTTTTACTCTATCAAAAACCAAATAACAAACATTCTCAATGCTATCGTCTATTGTTGAAACAAAATAATTGCGATGAAAATCTAAGTAAAATAAAGTGTCATTACATTCAACGGTTCAAAGTAAATCATCTGATGTGCGTGTTTTTGATAATTTTATGATCACGCATGTTCTACCTATGTTGTGATGCATAAATTTCCAATGTAGGTAATTAACATCAATCTTACGAAAAGAGATTAAATTCTCTGTCAACCGGCTCTTAAACAAATCACGCAACTCATTGTCTTCATACTTTTTTACATTATCCACTCAAGAATTCATGTAATCTGAGCTCATTAGATTCAAATTACTTATGCATTAAAATAATTCTTTTATGCAATCTGCATTTCAAGTAAAACTTATATTTTCTACCTCACTTGCAATAGAGGGTGTTCCTACGTTTTTGATGCATTATTCTCTATGACCGGAGGTGGAGGTGTTCTTTCTATGACACATTATTGCGCAATTTGCATGCTACTTCTAATAGAACTGGATGAATTACCTTATCCACATCATTGATCTCGTCTTTCAAAGTGGGTGTGACCTTTTCATTTAATTTACACAAATCTTCTGTTATTTTAAGTCTAACAAAAGATTTAAACAAATCTTCTTTGACGGAATAAAAATGTTTTATAGTCATGACATCGTAATTTTCTACGCCAAACACTGACTTCAATTTCTGTTCGCATGCAGCGCTTTCATTTGCATGCACTAATAAATAGTCGATTTTTTTCATCTCATTATTAACTTTTTTGATATAATTCTTTACGGCGACTTGTTTCTCTAACTCTGAACGTAAAATGATAAGGAATTATTCATCTCATCATGTGACATTGTTGATTAGTTCATTGAAAAGGTGAAATTTTATTATCGGGGTCCATGTCAAAGTTGAAGTTAAATTATGATAGTTTTTCTTCGGTTAACTCCCCATATCGTACATATGATTGTGACGCAGGGCACACCTTCTTTTCAACTTTATTCACATTGTGCAGTGTACCTTCATTTTTAATGCATTTTATCATCGCATGGAAATCTGGACAGGAATTTAATCCTTTACCGTCCCAGATTTTCCTAATCTGACCTGTAGCCAGAAATCCATCTCGAATAGTTTTTCTTCTTTTGCAGCTGTTGTCATTGATTATGTTATTGGCTTATGTGCAGTCAAGGTACGTGTTGAACTTCCATTCAGATAAGTTCAACAATTTTCTATTACCTAGCACATTTAAGACATTTCTTGTATTAATTTTCAAAGCGTTGTCAATTTGTTCGGTTGATTCAAGCTTTTGGTTAAAAATTTCAACACAAAACAACCTAGATTTATCACAGGAACATCCACATTCCATAAATCCAGCTCCTTTTTTACCCACATTTATTCGCTCATCCATCATTTGCTTTTCAATCTATTCTCTTTTCAGAAAAGTCAAAAAGGGTGTGTCGCTATCTAGGTGCAATGTAGATTGCATGCCGTCACAAATTGCGCCATTTGCTAAAACATTATTGTAATTGGCATCACCCTGTTTTAATTATTTAACAAAAGGGACTATTACTTTCTGTGGCACAAATTGGCGCACTTTTACTGACATTAACACATCGTCATCTTCTTCTGTGCTAACAGTAACAGTGTTCTCTTTTTGCGAGAAAACAACACATCCAATAACATTACTATTAGGATTTAAATATTGTCCTAATCATAAACCCTTTATTTCGACTACTAGTGTTTTCAAAGCGCATTCCTCTTTAGTTAAACATGGAATTCATATGCACTTGTTTCCTCTCATGCCAGCTGCACAGTAAACTTCTTGTTTTTGCATGTGATAGATTTAAATTTATTATCTGATTTTTTTGCTTGCACCCAATTGCTAGAATGATTTTTTAGGGAACGATCTAGCATTATACTATTCAGAGACCTTTTGACTATAGGTCTACGTGATCATGACACATAATTTCCTAAAGCATAACTATGACCATGCTCATCAAATCACAAAACGTGTCTACTACCAATGGGACACATTTCGTCATATTTCAGCTCATGTGTTGCAAGTTTTTCAGATGCTATGGCACCAGATGATAAGTTTCTGGGTTTCTTTGTCCATTTTACCACGCGAAATTGGCACGCTATTGTCATCAACAAATTGGCACACAATGTTCTTTCTGATTCACTCGCAATTATTCTTGATAAACTCTTTAATCTTGCACTAGATGTGTTTCCCAGAGTTATTTAATCATCATTAGTAATTGCCAAATTTGCGTAGTTACTAATTGTTGATCTGCATGGACTTTCACTTTTCTTGTTTGGGGAACGAGATAAGTTAAGTACCAATTCAGCGTCCTCTATTGGATTGGTCATAATAGAAATGTGACTATGAGCCCTCTCGTTCATTTGGGTAGCTGCTTCGCTAACCGTCTTCTATGTTTTTCCCCAACGTGCTAAAACAAAAAGATCATCTTATTTAATCATAAAAGATTCAATCTTGTCATAAATTTTCAAATTTTTATGTAACGTAACACTGTGGCATATCCCATCGTTATCATATTCATAGTTTTCATGGTAGTGTGCAGTTTCTTCCAATTTCTCACTTTGTCAATGGTTCTAAGCTTATGAAATATTCATAAGCATTCATTAATGGTGTGTTTATTGTCTTGAACTTTTGTGTGCTAAATGAAGAAATTACTTTGTTGCTACACAGAACATGCATTTCTTTATCATGATGCTTTGGCCGTGGAAAATGGTATTCGTTACTCCAGGGGGATCGCGAATCAAAGACGCATTTTTATTCTAATGGGATTGTGTCTTCTGCTTAGAATCAGCTGATTATTGTTGTTGTACATCATAGTTCGATGCTCTTTTGACGGAAAAATATGCATCAGCATCTGTTTGTGTTTCGTGTCATTATCATGTGATGATTTTGTAGTTGATTAAGACAAAAATTCTTGATTTCGAATTTTGTCTCTTAAGTCGGCTAGGCTAGATTCATTAGTGTAATTCACGTAACTTTTGCTTCCAGTGCAATGCAAAACTTGATGAATTTTATCATCAACTAGAGTGATAGCCTCATTTATTTTGTTCAGTTCTTTCACACGCGCGCCAATGCATATTGCTCTAATGATTTTTATTTTTGTAATTACCTCTTTGTGAGATTAAATCATAAGATGAAGGGAAGTGGCAACATTGCCTATGTCAGAACATAGACGCAAATGTTTGTCATGAGATGACATTGGCTTATTCATTATCTTAACTAAGTTTACCGAGAATTGTGATCAAAAATATTTTATTTTCATGCGCGCCATAAAATGTTGTTTTCTTGAAATCTAATTGATACCTGGATTGACCCGTCGATTCCAAAAATCCTGGTATCAATTAAAACGGGGCATAGCCTTCTAGATGAATTGGCCCGGATTGTCCCGTAAATTTTAAAATGTCTGGTATCAATTAAAAAACAGGTGTCAATAACTGACGCTCCTAGAGTAGCATTCTTGATTTTTACTCAGCCGAGCAAACTATTAATCCCATCAAAAAATGCTCAATTAATTTGTGCACACAAGACTAATAACACGAATGAAATAATCACTAGTAACAATACGACAAAACAGCCAAATGACATAGGTCAATTGGTAACCTCGCACTCTTGTGATGCAATGCAAACATCTCCACCATCACAAATGCATGCAATTGAAATAACACTCTTTCGATGTTTTTTTGGTTGGTGGTATCATATGATAATTTGAGGTGTGCTATCACAATATTTAGTAGAACATACCAATGAAATAATAACACTATCTCTAGACACAACTATAGCCAAGGCAGGATACTCAGTTTCAGGGGACTTATTATTATCTTTAACCTAACGAGTTTTTCGATTAAGTTTCATGTGGACATAGAATTCCAAGTGACTAGATTATTTGTTGCAGCCAACTTGAATCTTGGATCCATCATCGAGGATGTCAAAAAAATCTTCGGGTTTCCATTTCCCTATTGATAGCATCTATCTATAGAGTATTTACATTCATTTCTTATCCTCTT